>WLWD01001065.1_pt1 | contig 232957 bp, 147 predicted proteins | sample 6712731 | NCBI WGS metagenome assembly WLWD01 (sample SAMN12718690, study PRJNA576275) | sponge metagenome | isolation source: marine sponge | host: Mycale hentscheli | place: New Zealand: South Island, Marlborough, Capsize Point | collected 2014-11-01
CTCGCTTTGCTCGCTCGCCAATTAATCCCAAAAAGCATGGTTACTGATGATATTACTCATACATAATATATGTATATATACCTAAGTATGTACATCATTTTGTACTACATGAAGTGTATCGGCAGTTCATGTAATTAAATACTAAAATTGATGACTACATGTTAAAATATCATGCCTTGCACAAAATGTAGCAGCTTACAAGACTCTCAAAGTTGTGAATACAAAAGTGCATTGAACATAAGATAAACTAGATGTGAATAAGTGTAGTTATATACAAGATTTTACTCAATATGAGGATTATGGCAAGTATTATCTGTTGTTTGTAAATGGAAGCCACTAAATAATGTATGTACCTTATTTGCAGCACTGTAGTATGTGATGGAGCTGTATTTAGAATAACTTTTATCTTTTCAAATTTCATGAGAAAAACTGGTGCTATGTACAGCAAAATTAGTTAAAAATACAAGCTTAATAGCTATATTGACACAAAAAATTGCATAAAAATTGTCATACTAACTTAGTCTTTTCATCATCTCGTTACATGAAATTACTGTTATTCCAACTATTATTGTTATTATTGTTATTATTTAGATTAAATACAATTGCTAAAAAATCTCAAATTATACAGTGTCAGCAACTTTCAAATGAAATGTCAAGGACTATGGAAGAACTAATATCAGTATTAAAGCAGAAAATGACCACTGAACAAGAAATGCATTCAGGTATATGCAATAAACATATTAATTCCAAGTTAGATGTCTTCATAATAGTATATTTAGGTTTATGACCAAGTGAGATATCTCAAGATGAAACAATCACATAGGGTGTAATAACACTGATTTTTTTTAATTATACAAGCTCATTATAGCAATCAGCTTAGCAGATCCTCCCACTACAATATAACCAACCAGGTCTTTTATTATCCTCTCGTGCAGGGAGGGAAAGAGGGTCTGGTAGAAGCTTGTACATTGTTTCATGTCATTCCCCTGGATTCATGGGGGACCATACTTTCCGTGTATTGCTTATGTAGAGGTGTGGCTTCCCGTGACGTAGAATTAAATACGTGTATAAAAACTGCGTTATCATCACTTCGAATGCTTTTTTGGTGGAGATGGATTATAAAGCTTTAGTGTTTGCGGTTGCGTTGGAACATGGATACATACTTCGTAGCAAACAGAAGAAGCAATTCTTGCATTTTTACAGAATCAAGATATCTGCTGTGGCAATCACAGTGCTACTCACTGTTTCCTCCCATATTATGATAAGTTGAAGCATGTGTAAAATAAGAGCATAGTAACAGATTCTTCACAGCAAAAGCAGTACCTCAAATTCATCTTGAAACCTAGAAATCCCTGTAATACTTTCGCGTGCATGTGATATTTGATGACCGCAATGACCAGTTACGTTATAATTGCATTCCTTTAGCACAAAACGATGTACAAGCTTCTACCAGACCCTCTTTCCCTCCTTGTGCGAGCGGATAATAATAGAAGGGAAAGGGGTCGGCCACGCGAGACTAAGTAAAGGCAGTGTTGATTTCCAAAAGGGAAGGCAAACGTACCAAAAACTTTTCACAAAGCTTAAGTCCTTAATCATGATAGTAGGCCAGAAGATTGAGCAGCAGAAGAGGTAGAAAAGAGCTGAAGAAAGGAAAGGTGGGGGATAAGAAAGCTGTGATATTTCAGAAAAAAAATGCATGAAGGTAAATTTATATAACTTTAACTAATGGTAGATAATGATAACTGAGCAAGATGACTTATGCTACTGCATTCTTACTTTGCAATATGTCTAGCGCCACTTTGTGGAGGGGTACTTGCTAGTATAATATAATAGTAATAGTATAGTAGAGATATAGTAAACTCAACATAAACAGCAAGATAACTGCAAGGTTATTCTCACTGTTTATTACATAGTGAAGGGTGATGTGCATGTAGTACAGACAGCCAGCATCCTGGAAGTTCTAAACCTATGTCTCTGTTAAACCTGTTGTCGTGGGGTGTCATCTGTATGTGTAGAGCTTCCTTAATCTTTAACTCATGATTCTTAGTGGCTCTGTCTACAACTCATACCTCTTCCCGTTTAATGGGGTGATGTTGCTGCCAAGCATGTTCAGCAATAGCTGAAACCTTCTCATCACCTCTCTTACAAGCACTCCGATGTCCTTCCACTCTTTGTTCTACCTTTTAGTTGTTTCATCTATTAAGCTTGAATACAAGTGCAAATAAATTAGTTGAATATAGAAATCAAAGACTTATTGTTTTTGGACTTTTTAAAGTAACCAAAATAAGTATTTAGCTAGCCTGTTTAAATAATTTTTCTATAAATGCAAGTAAAGCAATTGCCACATAACGCTTAGTAGATCTGGGACAACTAGTGCTGAAACATACAATACATGTATATTTATAGCCTATTAAAAATGCATTATTAAACATCATACTAGTTTGTATTATTATTATTTTGAAGTTATCAAAGATAAGCTGAAATTTCTTCAAAATGAACTGGGACAACTAGTTTCATTTTATGAGAACATTAAAATAAATTCTCATGGAAGAAAGTCGATTTTTGAGGGATTGCAATTGGCATTAAAGAAAGACATGGAGGTATGTCATCTGAATTGTATAAAGTAGGGTGCTTCTAATAGTATGCCACCTGGTGATTACATATTGCAATTGAATATCTGAATTGTTGGCACCATTTTGATAAAATATGTATTTTAATACACATCCAATAATTGGGCTAGTGAAGTGAGACTCTCACTAACAAGTCTCTATTGAGATTTTGTATATTATATATATATATATATATATATTTTATTCCACCCTAGATATCTTCACAGTGGTATTTTTGGGTACATGACCCGTGAAATAACTCACGATATTTCATGCTGCTATTTCACACTCTATACTGCGCAAGCTCATTACCCCTGTATACATAACTATAGTTATAGCAACCTGCCAAACTTTTCAATTTTCTGGGTTTTAGAGCTACCTTCCTCTGGTGTACCCTGCTCTTTACCCTGCTCAACAGGGTTAGAGCAGCTGCTAAAATATCAGCTGGGGGTGTGGGTAGCCCCTACAACCAACTTTAGGCTATGAGTTACCTTTCCTCTAGTACTAACTACAGTAGTGAAGATTTCTAGTGTGGAATAAACCACTTATTACACATGTCAGAGTGATATGGCAAGATATTTCACTCTCAGGCTTTATTTTCACTCCCATCTGGCTCATGAAAACAAATTAGCCTGCTCATGATATATTTCGCCATATCACACTCTGACTCATGTAATAGGTATTCTATCTAGGATTTTTTCCTACAAGTTTATATTGTAATATTCATTCACACAATAATTAGCATAATAATCTATCTAGAACTGACGTAATGAACAGCTAAAATTAGGAATTAAGAATTAACACTAGGAACAAAACATGTTTACGAAGATATTTTTGTGATAATGAGTGAACAGCTAGGTTAATCAGGAAAAAAATTTAAACTGATTGCAAGTCACCACTAGAGTTCTGGTACAATAGAGCATTATCAATGGAACATACTACGGAAAGGTGACTTGATAAGCAGAATCCTTTGGTGTAGCAATCCTTACCCATCTAGGATTTGATTGCTTACCCCTAGAAAATTAATTGCCCAATAGTCAAGTCACGAAGATAATGCAATGTAAGTCTTGTGTTGGTATATCCAGTGATCAAGTGTATAGGTGTGTACAAGTGTTGTGTGTTGATAAAGAATAGCACAATAAATTAACAAATCATTCAACTAACAAAGGAATATAACTGCTAGCTTTCAAATTTGAATTTCAGTCAGACTTGATCGCTTGAAATTTGTGCTGTAGTACATCACTAGTAACTAATATTGTTGTAATTAGCTCTTTGGTCTAATCCACTAGATATTTTTTTTCTATACGATCATTATAATACAAAAAGGACACAAATTACAGGATGTAACAGATTTAGTAACAATATTAGTGCTTAAAACTGTTGCAAAGTTTAAGATCATATTGAATATTAGTACAGAATTCTCTTATCTCAACGATACAGTAGCAATGACATTATAATGTAAGTTGTGAGCACTACTATAAAAAAACTTTATATTTTGTCTACAGAAAGCTGGAAACATAAAAGATAAATTATTACAATCAGTACAAACTGATGTTTCATCATTCAAAACAAAATGCATGGAGAAAGTACAATCTAGAAGATACACCCCAAGAGAATTTAAAAATGGTAATAATTTGGCAATTGATAATAATATCCATTCATATTATTGTATTATGCAGATGTTCAAGATTTTTTGAAACAATACAGCAATGATTACAAAAAACAGATATCAATGTGGGAAAATTATAAGTCATTGTCCAAGGCATACCAGAATGTTTGCCAAACTTTGTACTTGAATGTAGTAACTCTAAAAAATAATGTGCAAAAATATTCAAACAAAAAGTTTACTTCTGAGCATGAAGAAGGTAAGCATGTTGAATAATATTAAACTCCATTGTGTTGAAGGCTTACTTAATTTTTAGAATTATATTGTTCTAATATAAATTATGTGCACCATCTAGTGTTAGAATGTGGTAGGTGTTATTTGTTACATTTTAGACTATTATAGAAAACATTAGCTAAATGATAAAATAAAATTAGTATGCTTTATTAATACATTTGCAGTTTACAAATCATGGGTATTGATCAATAGATAGTTATATTAAACCTGAGGTGTTAATGAAGATTACACTATTGTAAAGTATGTGGATGTTGTGGCTAGTTTGATTTTTTTAATTTTATATTATCACACTACAATACCCAAGTACTGAATATTCGTTAGACATATCAATGGACATATTACTAGCTCATGTTGTGTGCACTAGACATCACATGCATTAATATAGAGCAATAGTATTATATATATTACATAATATACTAGAAAATGCTCGTGTAGCATTGGTTGGGCGAGCGAGCGAAGATCTGGAATGCGCGCGAGCTGAGTTAACAATAACAGAATTACCTGAATAAACTTAGAAAGCAGTGGCAAAGAAGCGCAGTTTGACAAAGACTTCACAATTGTTTCAAGAAGAGAGTAGCTATAAACGTTTTGGTTGAAACAGAGTTGCGTAAGGCAGTGCAGCAGGATTCTCCGCGCTCGTTAATTGAAAAATACTGGAACTGTGAACGCTTTACCTAACTTACGTAATTAGAAGTGTGGGCGAAAACAGAGGTCTCACGTACCCCATAAACAGATAAATAAATCGTGTAGCATTGGTTGGGCGAGCGAGCGAAGTTCTGGAATGCGCGCGCGCGTTTAAACGACGACGGTACGTATTCAGGATTTCCATAGACTACATCTTAGAGTTGCTAGCTCGCTTCGCTCGCTCGCCAATTAAATGTATTGTAGTATGATGAAATTATTTAGTATTAACTTTTTATTTAAAATTCAAACTATATAATAAAATGGAATAGCTAGCATCAACTCTGCAAAGCATGACAGTCTTGATAATTATCATTAATTCACTATTAATGATTATTATATGCTAATAATTATGCTTGGGTTTAGCATATAATAATTTGTACAGTCTTAATGATTGCTCACTAATCAAAACTTTATTATTATTTCTACAATTTTTACATTAGATTAATGAGATAATATTAAATGACATTTGTTTTAGACTTGCCACTACTTATTCCGGCAGTAGTAGCTCCATTACTAAATACATCAATAACAATTCCGTAAGTGTAGATACATAAAAGATTACTGTTAGTGTCATTATTTACCCTTATGTGTATATTTTAGCAAGGGACATTTAGGTTTTTTTGAAAAGGTTTGGGAGCTTATTAAGTAAGTTAGTGCCCTAAGACTATTACTTTACACTTCATAGTGTGCTTGTTAGTTTAATAATTTTGCATTACTATATTGTAGGGAAATTTTAGGGTGGAATCAAAAATCATCACACATAGTTGCTTCAGTTAATTCTGAAAACACAAGGTAATTGGCGAGCAAGCAAAACGAGCCAGACATTATCAGGGATAGCACAATTGTAAATCAGGGAAATGTTTGTTATTGAGTGAGCAAAGTGGGCGAGATACTATTATGGGTGGACAATGCAAAATCCAGTATATGCTCAATGTGTATTTAATAAAATGTGTATAGATTGTATTTGCCCCTTCAATGTATACGCTGGATCTTTTTGTTCTCCTAAAAACACAGCTTTTAGGCTTGACTCCTGTTTCTTTAGATACTATAGCATTAAGAAAGTCTTACTTCAAACTTAGACTCATTATAGTGAGATAGTTCCAGTGGAATGCTTGTTCTTCAAGTCACAAAATATTATTACGACTGGTTAGTATATGGCATTGAAAACCCTTTTAAAGACGTAATTTCAAAACCTCACCTTTTTTGGAGCTGCTAAGTGCCACTTGGTGGTTGTCAAGCACCACTGATAGTCAGAATGGCTTAATTTGAATACTAAGGACTCTCTCACTTTTCTGGGAAGCTGATGTAGGTATGTAATTCTATATTTGTTGGCTAAAATTTAAAAAAATAACTCTGGCATATTTGCTTTTGTAGCTGAGAGCTTGTTCAAGGGTTTCTGGTAATTGAGGTAGTCAGAATTGCTTCAGTTTGACACTACAGAAGTTTAGGGAGAGAGTAATTCAGTATTTGTATGCCAAAATTAATAGTCAACTGCTGCTATACTGTTTTATTTAAGCTAAAATATAACTTATGTAGTAACAATACTGTAGTTTTATGTTACGTAACTTGGCAGGCTCACTCAATGTTTGTGCTCAAGCACACCTCTAGTTATCAAGCGAGTGAGATACTATTTGGGGTGAGCAATTCAAAATCAGGTATATGTTATATATATAATATATATGGTACGTATGCCCATTAAACGCAAACGGGTGTCTTTTTTCTCCTAAAAACACGCTGCATTAGGCTTGACCCCACTTTCTTCTGATACAACAGCATTAAGCAAGTCTTACTTAAACCTTGGGCTCCAAATTGCGAGAAAATTCCAGCACAAAGCTTGTTTTTCAAGTACCAAAAAGTTTGTGACTGGTTACTATGACATTGATAACCCTTTATACCAGACATAATTTCAAAATTTCATCGTTTTAGAAGCTTCTAAATGCCGCTTGTTGGTTGTCAAGTACCACTGGTAGCAAGAAAGATAAATATTACTACTAAGGAAGCCAACATCACAGAAATAACTCGGGGTATTATTTTGATAGAGCTGGGAGCTTGTTTGCCAGTTAAGGTAGTCAGAATGGCTTAAATTGGATAGTACAAAAGTTATATCGTAGAGGTTCATTGCTATGAGTATGAACTTGAATGAGTATACATTAGCTTAACATAGCATAGTTTAATTGTTAAAGAACGATTTGGTCTGTGGACCACGATTCTCTACCATTGCAATTGGTTAAGGTCACATCAGTTTACCTCTCCTGCTCTCTTTTTTTTTCTTAACAATATCAACTTTTCTTATCCCCCACCTTTCCTTTTACTTAGCTCGTTTCTTCTTGAGTTACTGAAGGTCCACGGACCAAAATGCTCTGTAAGAGAGCAACTGTAGTTGATTGGTAATATTAATGCTTCTTCTTCTTCTTCTTCTTTTTCTTCTGCTTCTGCTTCTGCTTCTGCTTCTGCTTCTGCTTCTTCTTCTTCTTCTTCTTCTTCTTCTTCTTCTTCTTCTTCTTCTTCTTCTTCTTCTTCTTCTTCTTCTTCGGTTTTCGTTCTTACGTGACTCAAACTTACGTTTGTTTCATGAAAAAGCATCCTTGACTTCCGAGTTATGACATCACTTTGAGCAGCTCTTGTGTGGTTGAATGAGTGCCACACCTTTTTCATGAATGCTGATGTATTTGTCAGTATTGCAGGGAGAACAAAAAGAGGAGTGTGAATCCCCACATCTTCTTTGTGGTGGAAACAGTAAATGCTTGGCGTAGATTGTTTCAAAAGTAAATGTCAAGTAATTCTTTTAGAAGCTGTCTTTGGATAAAGGTAATGTGTGAATGTTGAAAAGTGGGCAGTTGAGACTAAGATGTAGCTAAAGCATAGCAAATGGAACTGGAATGACATAAAAAGATGAATAGTCATGGCAAAGATTGTAAATAAAAAAAATAAGTGATAAATTAGTTGTAAAAAATTTCATATAAATTTTGGAAAAAAACAAGAATTTAGGGTTGCTCTATAAACAATAAGCAAAACAAGGAATTTTAAAGCCTAAGTGTTAATTCGAAAGAGGAGCATTACAAAACTTGCCCAAATTGAGAATGGTGATTTTGTCAGTTTTGTTATGCCACAGTTATAGTTAGCATTTATTATTTTTTAGTGCCTTTTGAGTGATAAAAATACAAAATAGAAGAACATTAATACATTTGTTATCACAGAAGTTTGTCAAGTCCAACATTATGTAATATTACATTATTACAATGAGAATTGGCAATATACAATGGAGTACAATAAGTATTTTATGTAATAATTGATCAGTATGAAATTAGAGACATTTTAAGTACCATGACTTGTTATAGTAGGCAAATTATACAGAACAAATCAAAATATCTACTACATGCATGTTTGATATAGTTTTTTTTTTTTAAGAAATAAAAGTGCAAAAGTAAGTAAAAATGGACAACCACAATGGAGAGTGGAGTGTAAGAATGAGGGAGGATTGACTTATGATACTATAACATGATAATGTTTTTCTTGTTAGTCATTATGTGATTGTTGTAAATTTTGTTACTTCTTTTAGTGACGATGATTCAATTGAAAGTGACAACGAGTACAGGTAAGCTCACCCACAATTATATGATAAAATATTTAGCAATATTTAATGTAGATGTTGGAATGACGAACTTGATAAAAGCGTGCAGACAATTCAGGAAGCAATGGTGAATCACATTGAGCACTTTTTTTCTGACAGTGACAACACCATAATAGAGGTAAACACATCTCATTCGATTGATGGTCAACACAGAAACGTTTTTCAGTTTAATTATATCATTAGAAATTATTTCTGCACATGATTACAGCATGACAATGGGGTGTTACCAACAAAAGCTTATGATCATACAACCCCCCCCAAATAACTAGTTTTTCTGAAAACAAAGTAAAAAATGCTGGCACATTTAGGGACATCACAATGTAGTAAAGCATTTTGATGCCTTTACTTATGAGGCTGCAGTCTTAAAGATTCCGCTGTTGTGTGTCATGAATGACTGACTAACTAACTGACAGACTGACTGACAGACAAACTGTGTAATTTAACAATCGTATGCGTGCACTCTGAGATTTAATAAAAGGACTGAGTGGTGCCTTTTTAAACTAAATGAAAAGAGCAAGAATATAACTTCTGGCCACAAATAAAAGTAGTGCTTCATTATATTTTTACATACAGATTTCGAACTGGTAAAGGTAGTCAAGACTAAATATTTATTAAAATTCTGCCGCAATAATATCATTGTAGAGGTAAAATTTTAGCTGTGCTATCTACTGCCCCCATCAAAGATATATTAGGAACTAACTAGAAGTTATTGTCAATGAATAGAAGTGAGTGCAAATAATTAATATGTTGATTTTTGCAACCAAATTAATGTTTTTTTATGTAGAAAGTCTGTGATCAGTATTACAATGTTGGCATGACAATTCTAATGGAATTTGATCAGCGTATGGATAGTGATATCTCTGAGTTCATCAGTGAAGTTGAATCAGTAAGAAAATTATTGTTTTTACTTGAACATTGTTATAGTGACTAGTAGCTATTAAACATTCTGTACGTCCATTGTGAAGCTTTTAAATGAGCAGGTTTCATTAATAGTTTCATTAGTTTTAATACATTTTGAGCTGAACACGTACATTATTAAATTGGAGATAATCAAGTGTAAAATGTATTCGTACAATTATGTATATAACTAAAAGCATAGTGGATACATAGAGAAATCTGGTCACATTCGGTCACAATCAGAACACTATTATCATAGTTCGTTAAAGATAAAAATATTGTCTTTAGTATGAATGTAGCTCTTAATATGTACAACATTTGCCAATGAGAACAGTTTTGGTTTCACAAATTTTTGACAATTATTGGATTAGTAAAAGAGGTAAATAATAATGTATCGAGTTATAAGTAATAGTTAGAGCATACGCGCTTAGGTACTGGTGGATTTAGTGCACTGAAGCCCAAGGGCCGTAGGCCTGACGGCTTTGTGCACTAAATCCACCAGTACCTGAGCGCATGCTCTAACTATTTTAGAACCCGCCGTTTACCCAAAGCCGGCCCAGTTTCCACTAGCAACTTGGTTTATCAGCATTTTCGCACAAATATGGCGGTGTCAAGCGAATTTCCGGCCCAAAATTAAAATTCAATTAAAATTCAATTGAAGCACACCTGGCAGGTTTACTTTAGCATTGTAGCTGCCAGCTGTTATCTCCAGATCTAACTCTACCCTGGGCTGCTCTGCTCTGTGGTAAACAGTTAAGCAGCTAGATATGGTAAATTCCTGTGGTATGAGTGTCAGCAGGAGAGTTGTCCGAACTAGGGCTGGTCCCGTATAGGTCGGATATGAGAGGGTAGTAGACCCTCACATATCATATCCAGGCCTCACACAGCTTTATCTGGCCTATTCTATTAAACTAAAACTCAAAAATAGCAATACCCCAAGGGTGGTTAGTATGCACAGTTTATATACCTAAAGGCAAAAAATAGTGCACACTTACCAAGTTAGTACACCTAGTAACAATATAGCAACGGGTTCTAATAATTTAAACAATGAATTTGCATGAGGAATAGCATGACTAACTGTCCTATTGGGATCAATAGCATGAGCAATGTAGCTAATTGAAATAGCATGACACAAAAAGCGATTTTTCAATTTATCTAGGAGTACTATGGAACACATTACTTGTGCTATCACTGACGAATAGTAGGCCAGCTTGCATTTTTATCACTTGCACTACAGCACCACTGTACTTATAGCTAATTCACCCATTTTTGTTAAATACTTTTTCCAATCTGTTTCAATTGTACAGCGATGTTCCCTTACTTTTTTGACTGAGAAATTTATGTAACTTACTATTAATTAGAATGTTTCATTACAAATATCGGGTGAATAAAGGTTAATATTCCTTTAAAATGACAGTATTTTAATTATTGTGAATGCCATTCTGAGTACTATAATGGTGTGTATTTAATTTAATATATGATCTTACAAAAAAGTAATGGTTTAAAAGCAACGCTACAAATTATGGTCCAATGTGTTTTACTTCATGTCTGGTTGCACTACTGCAATGTCTCTAATTACTGTTCTTATCATCATACCAAACTTGAATTTTAAATACTTACATATTCTTATTATATTATGATTATTATAGGCCATTGAAAATTTTGAGAAAAAACAGAAGATACTGAATGGTTATGAATCTTGCCTCGTCCAAATGAATTCAATGCTAAATGAATTCAAAAAAGAATGCACTCATTGCCTTTGTTCTCTTTAAGATTGATTAGTAGTGTTGTTTTTTTCTTATTTTGCATATCAGTTAGTTTTTGACTATTTTTAATAATTTATCTTTAGTTTACTTATTTGACACGATTCAATTAGTTTTATATTTAGTTATTGTAAGAATTTTTTAATTCTTTGTAATTCAATTAGATTTAGTTATTTTAAGATTTTTTAAATTTTTTTGTACTTATATTCAATTCATAAAAGATTATTTTAGGTACATTAAATGAAACTATCTTTGATCTTATAATAATAAAACAAATTTATGCACCACATCATGAGATAGAAGGGGGATCCCAAAAATCTACTTCCTACAAGCAGCTTCTCTCATTTCAATTTGGAGAACTTTTTTGTTGCAACATACATTCCTAGGACCCTGTATATTCTTGTGGCTGAATACCAACAATGTGCTGGTATTCTAATCAGAGGGCTAATATAAAAAAGGCAATGATAACTCAGACCTTACCACTTATTATATGTGACTGGCTAATTAATTGACAGTTGCAAAGTCTAGGCCGAGGGGGTGAGGTGCGACATTCTTCTTGAGGAGGAGTTTCATAGACTTCACACTGGCTTCCCACAGTCCTCCAAGTGCGGTGCTCTGGGAGGAATGTGGTGCCATTGGATGTGATGTTCTGCTGTGTAGTTGGCTACTGTTGCTTCTGTCTCTGGAGAGGATAGGAATCATTATCTCTTATCTCGTACTTGGCACCTACGAAATTGGTACCATTGTCGCTCCACATGGTGTGTGGTACTCCGCGATGTTTAATGAATCTGGAGAGGGTGGCCAGGAACTCTTTGGTGGAGAGATCCTTGCAGAATCCCAGATGAACAGCTTTGGTGGTGAGGCACACGAAGACTGCTGCATATACTTTGCGGTAGACTGGTTTTCGTGTGTGTCCTTGTCTGATGGAGGTCCTGTTCCAGTTTATCTTCTGTGGCTTGAACAACTCAGTAAGAAGCTTAGGCTCGGGGTCCAAGAAGTTCTGCAATGCTCCATCCAAAGATGTGTTGATGGCGCCTTCAACATTCACTCTTCCATCTGCTAGACAGGCTTGGATGTCTGCAACTCCAATGTAGATGTCTGCGGCTCCTCCTAGGTCTGGGTCTGCGATCTGGAGGCCTTTCAACAATTGGTATTGCAGGAGAGTGTCATGCTGAAGTGGCTTGAGTACGGGTATCAGCTTGGAGACAAGGGTGAAGACAGTGGACATCTTCTTGCTGGGATCATGTAGTTAGTGAAGTGTGGCAATTACGCAGTGTTTGCTTCTTTCCTCGGCAAAGTGACCTCCCAACAGTATGGTCTGAGGGTGACACTTGAGCGTGAGGGCAGCGGCGAGCGGTTCGGTCATCAGTGAGGTGGATGCTCCGGTATAAATGATGGCTCTTGCTTTGGCTACTCTATCGCGGTTCTCAATCCCAACAGCTACGTTGTGAAGGGAGTATGGAACTGCTTGGGGAATGTCGTCATTAGGGTATGATGACATCCTCCGCAGGTGCGGCAGGAGAACTTTGACGTGCAGGCTCTGAATCCATGGTCTGGGGAGAAACAGTTGAGACAGAGGCGCTTATCACGTACTATCTGGTTTCTTCGGTCTAGGTCATATCCATTGAAGGCTACACATCGTACAAGTCCATGTTTTTCATTGCAGGCTAGACAATTGCTGGTCGTAACTGGTCGTGGCGGCTTTGTCTGTTTGGTTGCTGGAGTCATACTGGTGGATGACAGAGGCGCAACTTCCTTGATCTCATGAGGTGTCATGTGAAGCAATCGATGGCCGAGATATTCCTTTAGGTCTGCAATATTGGACAATCCTTCCTTTCCTGCTATATGCTCGTCCCATTCGTCACTAAGGTCGGCTCCGAAGTGTTGACGAGTGTATTGCAGGAGCAATGTTTTAAACCCTCCAACTACTCGGTTATAGAGGCGTTGGAATTCGTCGTAATTGTCATGGTAGGTGTCTGGTTGTGTGACTCTGGCCACTAGGATGGGATAGACAAGTTGGGGTCTACCAAACTTCTGACTGAGGCACTTTAGGACTTCTTCCAAAGTGTCATTTTTGCTGGCAAAACGTGTGGCAATGTCTCGTGCTTCTTGCGACTCCAGTGTCTTGAGAAGGAGACATCGTTTGTCCAACTCAGAGTAACCAGAGGTGTGGGATTCGATCACTGCTCGGAACAGTGTCTCGAAGTGTTGCCATTCCAGATGGTGTACTTTGAACTGCGGCAGATCGATCTGGAGTGGTGCGGCATGGGGTGTATCCCTTCGAGGAGAGTGGGGCTCGGAGTGTCGTTTCTCTTTGGACTTCAGCTTGGCCAGCTGAAACTCCTTGGCGATTATTGGTAGACTCTCCTTTAAGGGCTTTACGGAAGCATCTATCTCTGCATGAGTGATGACATCCGCTGCCTCTCTTCTAAGGCTTTGCACGGAGGTGAGGATATGCGACCACAAAATATGAATAAAATCAGCTCTATGAACATGGATTGTCATTTGTGACAAATGTAGCTAGGAACAGTCCAGGATAGTTCATTTCTGCTTAATCACCGAGCACTTGTTGATCCATTCCATGGGATGGAGAGTCTATTTGATCTTGTAGCCCTGGTGATTTCATGAGAGGTGCACTCTTTGCAATTCTATATGTACAAAAAAAGTGAATAATCATAACATTTTTTTAATTTTAACAAAGTTACATCCCATACAACATTCCAAAACACTTCTACAGAAGACTATTAGCTTTACTATTTGCTAACAGTACTTACTTTCATGCATTATTCAGTATCTTTACCAACCAAGAGACCGCACATACTTTACCAAACAAGAGATCACAATTCTTACCACCCAAGAAATCACAACCAAGAGACCGCATATAATTAACCAACCAAGAGATCACACATACTTTACCAACCAAGAGATCATACATACTTTACCAACCAAGAGAACGCCGATCTTTACATACCAAGAGACCGCATATACTTAACCAACCAAGAGATCAGACATACTTTACCAACCAAGAGATCACACATGCTTTACCAATCAAGAGATCATAGATCTTTACCAACCTAGAGATCACACATACTTTACCAACCAAGAGATCACACATACTTTACCAATCAAGAGATCACAGCTACTTTACCAACCAAGAGATCACACAAACTAAGAGATTACGGATCTTTACCAACCAAGACATCACTTATCTTTACCAACCAAGAGATCACACATACTTTACCAATCAAGAGATCACACATACTTTACCAACCAAGAGATCACACATACTTTACCAACCAAGAGATCACACATACTTTACTAATCAAGAGATCATAGATCTTTACCAACAAAGAGATCACGGATCTTTACCAACCAAGAGATCACATGTACTTTACCAATCACACATACTTTACCAACCAAGAGATTACACATACTTTACCAATCAAGAGATCATCATACTTTACCAATCAAGAGATCATACATCTTTACCAACCTAGAGATCACACATACTTTACCAACCAAGAGATCACACATACTTTACCAACCAAGAGATCACATATACTTTACCAACCAAGAGATCACAGGTACTTTACAAACCAAGAGATCACACATACTTTACCAACCAAGAGATCACATATACTTTACCAATCAAGAGATCATACATCTTTACCAACCTAGATATCACACATACTTTACCAACCAAGAAATCACAGATCTATACTAACCAAGAGATCACATATACCTTACCAACCAAGAGATCACACATACTTTACCAACCAAGATATCACGGATCTTTACCAACCAAGAGATCCCATGTACTTTACCGATCACACATACTTTACCAACCAATAGATCACACATACTTTACCAATCAAGAGATCATACATTTTTACCAACCTAGAGATCACACATACTTTACCAACCTAGATATCACACATACTTTACCAACCAAGAAATCACAGATCTATACCAACCAAGAGATCACATATACCTTACCAACCAAGAGATCACACATACTTTACCAACCAAGAGATCACACATACTTTACCAATCAAGAGATCATACATTTTTACCAACCTAAAGATCACACATACTTTACCAACCTAGATATCACACATACTTTACCAACCTAGATATCACACATACTTTACCAACCAAGAAATCACAGATCTATACCAACCAAGAGATCACATATACCTTACCAACCAAGAGATCACACATACTTTACCAACCAAGAGGTCACACATACTTTACCATTCAAGAGATCACACATACTTTACCAACATAGAGATCACACATACTAACTTTACCAACATATACTTTACCAACCTAGAGATCACACATACTTTACCAGCCTAGAGATCACATATACTGTACCAACCAAGAAATCACAGATCTTTACCAACCAAGAGATCACACATACTTTAGTAATCAAGAGATCATAGATCTTTACCAACCTAGAGATCACACATACTTTACCAACCTAGAGATCACACATACTTTACCAATCAAAAGTTCACAGATCTTTACCAACCTAGAGATCACACATACTTTACTAACCAAGAAATAGAAGACAATCACCAGGATTAAGGGGTATCGGACAATAAGACAAAGAGTAGGTTTAAGGCAGATGATAGTTAGCAGGTAAAGATTAAGGAAAATTGCCAGGACTGCAATATGACAACCAGAAGGAAAAATGACAATAGGATACATGGACAGTCAGCAAGATTAAGATAAAGAACTGTCTTATAAGCTTAAACTAAATTGGTCATTGGATAAAATACTCTATAGAACTTGATAAACTTCTGATGACTTGCATGTATGCTACACGAACACACAAATCTCTACACTTTTTACATGCAATGACAAAATATTAAGTAAATGTTATGAATAGAATAATAGTATATGTCAAAACACTTACACAAGCTATAATAACATCATCACCAAAACTTTTACTCCCATAAGACCTGCCCAACAAATACATATCCATAAAGCCAGTAAGTAGCTTCTTACCGATAGGAGAAGCACATGACAACAGAATGAGATGTGACATCCATTGCTTACATCTACGCTGAATTAGACCACTACATCAAAAATGGTAAACATTCAATAACTAACAGTGAGCACAGTAACAAATAAAAAATGAGAAAACCTTATACATAAATGAAGTACCAAAGGTGTGAACCCTCAGCACTCTCTACACTATAGTCTGTCCTAGTTGAGTTGGCACGACCTCAAGTGCGGTAAATGAGGAATGCATTTAGTACTTAACTGGAAGCAATTTAGTCATGTGAATCCAAGTCAATTAAGTGCAGAAACATCAACGTTGCACGTGAAAAGGGGGCTGTAGTACAGGTGCCCATTAATTCTGTAAGAAAGAAATTTAGTGAAAATTGTGGAGTTTTTCTGGTGCTGTACAGTTCATCTCGTCTGTTTTCAACTATATTTACGTTTCTTATGCTCAGATAATATATAGCAGATTGAAAACGCAAACTGGTGAGGCCTTCTTCTAAAGAGACAAGATTAAAAGCAGTTGATTCTACCTACTGTGTCCCAAGAAATATTCTGATATTCACAGGATTCAGCAGTACAGCACTGTTAACTTGTAGCTAAAGTTACTAAACTTTCTTGTTGAATAAAATTATTAATTTTTTCATTTATTTATAATATATTATGAAATTTATGAAATGATAGAATTTAAGTAGTACATACAAAATATAGTTGTGATCCGAGTTGAAGGTGGAGTGCAGCTGGATTTATTTGGCTATTCTTAATCAGGTATCAAATGTAAATGTTGTCTTCATAAGAGAAGTAGGTAAACATGCAAGAGACTCTCACACTCAATGCTAGCCAGAACCTCAGGTACTCCTAATGGATATCATCGCATATCCTCAAGGCTTGGGGGGGGGGGGGGGGGGGGGGAGGGAGGAGCAGGCTTAGAAAGTCCAACACAAAAAATTTAATAGAACACTCGCAAACACCACTTAACTAATACATGTGCCTATTACCATGTGGCAACGATCAATATCCTGAACATCCTGGACAGGCTAATACCATGTAACTGATGCATATCATGCCCTATGCAGCAACTAAATTGAGTCATTCACCTGTACCATATCTATAATGACTTTTAATTTAACTAACAACCTATATATCCTTTATCATTAAGGTCATAGAACACAGTGTGTCTCCTGTCTATCATTCCCTCCCCTCTTTCTCTTCTCTCCCACACACACAGCAGCATCTGGAAGGTCACACTGATGTCACGTAAATCAGTTATGTACTGGTCATCATCATAAATATCCCAATCATCTCAAACATAACTAACCAGAACTAAAACAAAGGGACAACATACCTTTAAAAATTGAGACTTACTTATTACTTACAGGGCTTACAAGTAGTCACTAGCATGAGTGTGTGCAAACACATACCCTATGCCACCTCCTCAAAAAAATAATGATAAATATTAATCCCCAAAATCTGGTCCATCTTCCCAATAGCATACGGTAGTTCAGTAATTCTGACATACGTGTCATGTGAATATTTACTCACCAACCATATATCAATACAAACCATTGCACACAACTGGAGACAAGACAACAATGCAATAATAATAAAGTAACATAATGGTCCTCATAAATGATCATAACAATGAGCAGGGCGAAACTTGGAAAACTGAAAAATTAGTTTGTACAATCCCTAGTAACTAAACACAGGTAATACAACCACTAGCAATATAATGCATTATAACTAATTATAGTTACTATCAATTTTTTTGTCTTATAGTTTGTTTCTTGGCTTGGTTTTTATTCAATCTGATGCCATTGGAGGTAAACTGGAATAGTATATAGACCTGTAGCAAAGGCTTAAAAAGTTTCACCTGGCATATTAAAAAATCTGAATTGTTAAAATTCAATTTTGCTTTGGTCATCTAGCACAAATTTTAACAAAAGGAACTTTACTAACACTTGAAGTAACCATCATTATTGGCCGATCAACACAATCCATGCATACTCCAATATCATCATCATCGTAACACGCACACACACACACATAGAGTTCTATGTCCTTAGATCATAATTGTAATTAAATACATTTTGATAGCAGACTGAAATTTAAACTTTTATGGGTCATGCTGATTGCAGATCATATTTGTGCATACAAAATAGCTTCAAATAAATTTTATCCCATACATAACATACCTGTCACATCTCACTTCAATGAAATGTGTGTATGTGGAGAAAATGTAGTTACAGCAACTTCACTGAACTCAATTACAGCTGCTCAGGTTTTCCAGGAACAACCTCCAGGTCTAACCACACACAACCACATACATAAAGCTCAGACTGAACTTTGCAAACATGTACACACTGCAACCAATGCAAAGATCAGCTCAGTCTCTTTTGAAGGTGTAAAAAAAATTAGTGAACCAAAAATCAAACATAACATGGTAACAGCCTCCTCGATTTATGGAATAAAGTGTTTGTTTACTTTAAGTCCCAACTAACTAAATACCTTGTTTCTCAACAGCACCTGCCTGGGTGATACAGCCACTGCTTTAAAATTTATTATGCAGGTCACACCCACTGCTTTAACCACACCACTACTACCTCACACTTGCTATATACAATTCAATTTTTTTCCTTATAAAAGTCAACTATATTAAATAATAAATAATGACCTTCCTCCCTCGTCACATTTTCCAATATAGTTGATGAGAAATAAGAAATGTAGTTTGTGTGGCCCTATTCTCAGTCATGATGAGATTGTGGTTTCTAACTGCTAATATAAAAAATAACTTGTTTCAATTTACACCATAATATAGTATACCAACAAGCCAGCTATAAAACATTCGTTTCCGTTTCACTAATCCGTTTCTTTCTTTATACTTGTAGCCGACTCAAGGTAGAATAAGAACATCAAATTAATAATAATAAAAAAATAATAGTTGTTCTTATTACTGTTGTGAAAAATTACATTAAAGAGGCTTTGTTATCCAATGTCAGGCATCAAAAAGAAAGTGAGTGGTTACAACTTGTGAAAAATACAAGAAATTATCCATATAAAAAATAGCAGAGACTACATCATAAGTTAAGTTTGTACCCCTACGTATAATCAACTGTTCAAACTACTGCAGTCTTACAGTTTCAGCTGATGTCAGTCATCTATATAGTTAAATAATTTTTAATATTTAAACACTTACCAGGGTTTGCAACATTATAAAAGTAATAAAGTAAACATTTCAAGTTATGTAATATGAAATCGGAAAATAAAAAAATTCCAGAAGTCTATAATACAGGCTCCCATACTTACAGCAACTTGCAAGAGATTTTCCTTCTTTTTTTCTTTCTTTATACTTGTAGCCGACTCAAGGTAATAAAATAATAGTTGTTCTTATTACTGTTGTTTAGCTAATAAGTACTCTTTCTGTAATTGTTACCTTAATTTAAAAAAACTTCGACATATTTTTTTTGTAGCTGAGTAAGAGTGCTTGTCTTCAAGAGTTGCTAACAATTCAAATAGCCTGAATGGCTTAAATTTAGGACTTGAGAAATTGAGGTAAGAAATTAATTTTGTATTTGTCTGCTAAAATTAGTGGTCAACTGCTATTTATTTATTTATTTAAAGCTATATAGCTAACATCAGTCCACGCCTTCTGAGGGCACTTGGTTGGGTACGGAGTCTCGCCCCGCCTGTGCCGATGGAATTTGCTGGGGCATGGGAGAAAGAGACTAGAGAAGCGTATGCTAGAAGGTTAGAGTAAACTTTTATGGTGAGTAAAACTGCTTGTACGCTAGATCTTATGAGACTAGTGACTGACTATAGGGAAATGTTTTTTATATGTTGCGTTGGGTTTGTATCATTATAATAAGATTTGGTGATTCGGTCACCAAATATTTTAACCGGAGCTTTCTTTTGGTGTTGGTAATGTAGCTAAGATTAGTATGTTAAATTTTCTAGTTGCATATAAACTTAATATTTTCTACATGTATCCTGTGTGTGGTCTCGTTTATAGTATAACTAAGGAAGCTAAATAACATAATAATATATTTCACATTTCTAACAGAGCTTTTTATTTAATGATCAGTTACAAATTAGCTAACTGTAATAGAAGCTTTGATGTAATCCAGTTCACAACATATTTGATGATGTACTTTATACAGTGAATAAAATAGTGACTAGCCTGCTCAGTTTTCCCTGAGTAATAGTAGCTATTGGTATTCAGTACTACCAGTGAATCGTGATGACAAGCACTCAGATGCTTAACAAACGGCTGACCAGTTGACAACAGGCATTCAGATTCTGAATAAAAACGGCCGGGGATTTTTTAAGTTAGGGCCGGTGTCACAGGAAGTTTTATCCACTGGAATTTTAACCCGCGGCTAGTTTTTTCTATCTCCAGGATGAATTTTACTTAGAACATTTTTATCCCCCGCCGGGAAATTTTAAGTGCGTAGTAGTATCCCGGGCCTTTTTTATATATATATATATATTTTGTCTTTATTACTACTTCTGCAAGTGTTATTATTGATGTTGCATCAAGAGTTGATCTTTGAGGCTAGCAACTCAATCGTTCAAGTCTTATAACAGACTCCCTCCATCGCACAAACTAATCATACTTTCACACTACTTTATTCAGGTTAAAAATAATAAATAATTCAGGTAAAGTGATAAGTAGTATAAAATAATCCAATAGAATTTGGTGCCTATATAAGAGATTTTATGCGCAGTTTGACACATTAGTAAAGTAGCTATTTTGGATTTTACTATGAATGAAGAAAGATACCAACAATTATTAAGTTACATTTGAGGCTCAAAGTTGGGTACTTCAATATACCCAAAGGGCTTTTCTGCCTCCCAGAAGCGAGGCCTTAGGCAGCAAGCTGCTACTTTTGAAGTGAAGGATGGAGTTCTTTACCACGTTTCCACCAACAAATCACTACAGAGAAAATCCTTCTTAGAGTAGTCATTGGAGAAGATGAAAAGAAGAGGTTACTTCAAGCATTTCATGATGGCTTGGATGGAGGACATTATGGAAGGGACAAAACGTTAAGCAAGATCTTCATAATTTTGAATATTATTGATTTTAGCTAGTAATATTACTGTGAAATTACTATTTATTATAGCTCAAACAATCTTACTGGTGGAAGGGTATGACTAAATATGTCATTAACTACTGCAAAAGCTGTGACAAGTGCCAGAGAGTAAACAACCCGATTAGGAAAGCCTAAGGTGGAACTTCATCCAATTCCTGTGACAGTAGTATAGAAAAATATAGGCATTGACTTGATAGGTATAACTTACTCATTGATATAATTATTAGTGGCCTCAGACAAACAAACAAGCTAGCAATTAACTTGTTAGTTTAATATCTCATTTTTACAGGTGATTGACCTTGTTTTGTTTTTTACATCATACAACTTGGTATATGGTTGGCATAAACCTGTCCCCAAGAAGTCTGGCTACACTATACCATAAGCAGTCTGGTAACACTATACCACCAGCAGTCTGGCTACACTATACCACAAGCAGTCTGGCTACACTATACCACAAGCAGTCTGGCTACACTATACCACAAGCAGTCTGGCTACTGACAGACTTGAAAAAAAATTATAGCTAATAATACAAAAAAAAAATACAGATAAAAAATAGTTAGGAGTTGTAGAGCTGTTTAAGTGGATATCTACTTTCACAAATTTTAGCTAAAATAGTTATGTAATATATCCATTAACACCTACTTCTTTATTATATCTTGAAAGTCCTGTAATCCTATATTTAAATGGGTTATAACATAAATTCAAATAGGTTATAACTCATTAGCTATTGGACTCAAAACTTCCAAAGTGCATTCAGAATTTAATAAAGTTTATGGCTATGTATTTTCATGTTAAACTTATATAATTAATTCTACTATAAATGTTGAGATTATAGCTATATTTAGGTGTGTCCAAGCATGTTCATTGGTATATTTTAGGCTTTACTATTATCATTACATTATTCGTTAGTGTTTTCTTTGTATTCTCATCATACTTCCATCTTAACTCAATCATTTCTACCCCATTGAATTGGACAGTTGGATATTATCACTGTTAACGTATTTAGCTACTTGTTTTTATAGTCAAGTGTTATTTAGGCCCACAGTTTGATATTGGCAGTGTACAAATAGTTAATTTAAAACTCAAAACAAATGATAGTTAGTGAAGTATTACAAGTTCTTGTGCTCCTTTATGTGGCTTTATTATGCTAGAATTTACATTAAAATACATATAATTTGAAGTATATACTACAGGACAACCAGTGATTCACCTACATATATAGCGTATAGGTGTGCATATGATCTGACCCCAATGCAAATAACCACTTCGTAAGATACAAGTAGCTCAACTAAAGGCAATTGACCTTGACTTCATTATCTGTGAAGTTATTGAAGGTTCAGAAGGTTTTTGAATATGTTAGATTGTCTCAGAAGTCTGTGGGCCATACAACCCCACAGTTACTTTTGTTGAATAAAGATCGGCCCCTGGCGGACATAACTACATCATAGCATCTAAGCTAATTCTTTTAGCAGTTCCAAGTGATTTACCAAAGTTATCAGCAGCCAAAAACGTGTTGTACCAAATGAACATAACATGTAGCATCATTAGTTGTTAGTCTATATATTTTGCTATATTAGCAACTGTATTTTCAACTCTTTGCAGCCGGTTGACTCTCTTACAGCTGTTAGTCCCTCCTGCTTTTTCCCCTCAGGTTGCAAATCTACCTCTCCTCCTCCCCCCAAAGTGTACCAAGTGCAGATTTGAGATGGTTCTTTACTTTGTCAATGTTTTCAAAAGTCTAAACAAAAAAAATTACATTGAGTGAAAAGTCTTTATGTCATGCAGATAAAATTTACATTATTCTCAACAGCACAAACTAGACATCAAATGATATACATGATTTAAAATATGATCAGTTAATAGGAGTTGGAGCAATGACAAGAACACTATCTTTTCCAATGTTTCTTCCAAAATTAACCTTGCTTTTAACAAAAACAACTCTGTCAGTTATGTTTTTAATGTGACAAAATTAGATATCATCTTGTAAAGTAGCTGCTTATACTTGCTTGGGAAAACCAAACCATTCACGAATGCCAACACTCTCTTTGTCACCCTGGCCAACTCATACTACAGCCTTGCATGGGCAGGCCCTCCTAGGCCAGTGGCTAACTGGCCACTCCATCTGGTTCACAACTGAATGAAAGAGAATCTCTATAATTCAAGTAATAGTTATTGTTGTTGGTTCTTTTCATATGTAATACTTCAACTGCTGTGCAATATATACACCTTTGCTACTTCATGCTGACTCTCATGCACTTTTATTTGAGGTGGATTATTGCATCAGGCCTAGGTTATGTGTATTTTGATTAATAAAAATTGAGTATGTTAGCCCAGGTTATTATTATTAGAATATGTGTTGTGTATTCGATAGTTATGAAGTCTTATAATGATACTGAAACTAAATCAGTGTGTTATCATAAACATTTATCTTTATCGCTCATTATGAGCTTATAAACAAGTACATCTCCCTTTGGGAAAAACATGCTGGCAATAGTGATCACATTTCCAAATAATATATACCCAGTGCTTGTTAGTTTTAGTTATCATTTTCGGTTTAAGTTATAGCAATTTTATGGTAAACTCTGGAAAAACCTGATAGCAAGTTAGTGCCTAATCATTGTGTATGTGTGCATCATTTGGATTTATGGGTGTGTTTTTTAATCATACTACAGGTAAGAATGTTATACATAGCTATTCTTGATTGTTATGTAAATTATTATTTATAATACTGATGATAATAACGATAATTGCAATGATAACAATTATGATAATAATAAGACAATTATAATTATAATAATAGAAATAATAACACTACAAAGCTACAATATTGGTTTTGTATGTATACATTGCTATTATAATTATTGTATTATAACAATAATAATAATTATTATTATAAGAAATTTTTCTTTTTTTAACAGCCAATATTTTTAATTATAACTTAACCCAACGTTTCGACATCTTGTCGAAGTCCTCGTTGAACACTCCGTGGTGATATAATAACACAAAGTAAACAGCAAGATTTCTGGAGGGCACGCTTACTGTTTATTATATCCTGGACGGTGATTTGCATGCAGCATGGACAGCCAGCATAAATCACCCTCCAGGATATAATAAACAGTAAGCATGCCCTCCAGAAATCTTGCTGTTTACTTTGTGTTATTATATCACCACGGAGAGTTCAATCTCAGTTGACCCCTGAAGAGGACTTCGGCAAGAACCCGAAATGTCGGGTTAAGTTATAATTAATAATATTGGCTGTTAAAAAGAGAAAAATTTCCTATTATTATAATTATTTCAGCCTAGAATGACTGAATTATTACATGATTATATGATTATTATTATTTATATTACATTACTATTAGATTATTCTTTATCATTATAATAATAATGATACTATAATAATAATAGAAGTTTATATTACTTTATTACTGCAATTATCAAGTTCTAACCTTTCATAAAAACTAGAGTGAAATTTTCTCACCTAAAGGGGTCTAGAAAAAGCAATGGAAAAAATGTGAAAAATCTTAGTTGTCGCCGAAAATGAAGCCACCAGTGCTCTAACCACTGAGCTGCAACAACCCACGACTTCCAAGACCTTCACATTTTACCTGTATACTGTTGAGTAGTACTGTTTACTGCTGTCTCGTTGTACTCAACAGACCACCATGTACCGTCAGAACACCTTTTTGGTGTCAACTGGAAACACCTCCTCCTCTGGAGAGGAGCCATAATTAGTGGATTGAAAAGGCTTTATCAATGCAATTATCAAGTTCTGACCCTTCATAAAAACTTTAGGTGAGAAAGTTTCAATCTATTATATTACTATTATATTATTTTATTATTGCAATTATTACTGCTGCTATTAATATTACTACTACTATTATTATTGTTGTTGTTATTACTATTATTGTTTAACGAATTGTGTTCCTTTTATTGCCATAGCAATACTAACTTCAAAATATAAATAACTCCTGAAGGGGCTGATCTTTAGAATAGAGAAATACAACTTGGTGGGTTTATCAAGCCAATAATACAGATATCAAAGTATCATCGGTCCTCATACATAGTTGCAGTACATATGGGCTCTTACTATGGTATCCTAAACATTACCAATTTTAATTAATATTACTTATAATACCACCTGTTTTCAGTAAGAGGCAATACTATTCATACCGGAGTGCATAATAATTTGCAACATAATCACTATTTTTGTTCTAGATATAATTGCTACTCGTAATATAATTATACCTATTTTTTTAATTGTTCCATATTGCTAGGTATTTCAATATATTTTATAATCTGTATATAGCTAACTTCACTAGTGATTATTATGAATCATCTTATTATAGACAATCTGGCACACTACACAGTACCCTCAGGCTTCATGTAATTTTAATCATTTAGCTAATACTGATGATGGCCAATGTATAGTATGTGAAAGTCTAAGTATAAATAAAGAGTGCAGAAGATAAATAGTACATTTCTAAACAATCATAGATCAATCAAGATCAAATTCAATCATGGAGAGTTTAACCTCAGTGATGAAAAGTTTGCTAACTTTAGGTGTTAAATACATGAATGCATGTTTGCTAGTTTCATTCTCAGGACTGTTCAAATAAGTAATCTATGTTGTGTCTCAATGACATGATGTGTGTTATACCACCTAGTCCAAAGAGAAACAGGTAGTTAATTTACAATATGAAAATATACCCAAAACTTTCGCAATAAGTCCAAATGAATTAAATTATGATCAAGACTAAAAGACAAGTGATTGAAGTATCTTAAAGTTGGTATAATTAAATTGTTCTTGTATACTTTAGTTTTCTAAATCAATTTTTAGTCAAAAGTTTCAATTAGTCAAGCTTAAACTGTTTGCTAGAATAGTATGGACATTATGTAGACATGAGTACTGACTCTTGGTATATCTAGGGTCAAATTGAGTGATTTTTGGATGTTGTAGATCAAAATGTCAAAATGCACTTACCTTTCATCTGGATATTACTTGCACTGTTTAGTATAGATATTTGATGTCATATAATAATAAGATACTTCAGATTATTATCATCTCAATCTACAGCAACATGACCATAGCTTATAATAATTTGAACTAGAAGAAAAATATGTTTCACATATCAACTGTTATTTCAATATCATGGAAAACATTGCATGCTAAACACCACACACACACACAAATTGGTTCATGACCAGTAGGTCAGACAGGATATTTCGGGATTTGGAGCAACAGACCTTGCAGCACGGCTATTGGCCACTGGTAATGCATATTTTTATAGGTCGGTCCACTTATTTCTCTATCTACCCGGAATTGAGTACTCTGATTGAAAAGTTTATGCGTACCACCACGAAACAAGTATAAACAATCTGCGGTAGTTTATTAATAGACTCTGTAGATCTTTTTCGCTCCGTGCGGCCTGGTGCTCAATAGCCGACCTCTACGGTTGCGGGGCAGACTTTTCTGGTTAATATAATTTCATCTTACTTGGTAGAAAAAGCTGACAGGGCTTCTACTTGCGGTGAAATTGTGAGAAAGGTGAGCCTATACTACTACTTTGCAGTTGCCTGTCTGCCTTAGAGATATAGTCTGTTGATGTGTTTAAGATCCTCTTATACTAGGTTCATTTAATATTTATTTAGAAATTCTATAGTAATTTATTTTTTCACAGTTAACATACTTTAAACACAACTGTGAATGTGGTGGTTACTTTACCATTCTGTGTTGCTATTGTAAAATTTCAAGGAAGCTAAAACATTACTACAATAATATGATATGTATGAAATTTATTAACGTCAAAGCAATTCCTTTTAGTTGGCCAAGCAAAACCACAAACTGAACTAACATAGGACATCGTTCAACATTACTTAAACTGCTATTACAACAAAGAATTATTATAAAACTATCACAAAATAATCTTATTAACATATACTACTAAAGCATTTGGTTTTGCAAGATACCACTAAAACGATTCAGTAAGCAATATTTTGACCCCTTTTTATCAACTATTGTGATCATCCACACTGATGTTACTGGCCACGATTTGCAAAAATGCTAGTCATTGTACTGCAGTACTGAAAATTTGTGTACTACTGGTAGCTTATGTCCGTTGGGAGTCCTGCTGCTACTGCTGTTGCTGCAAATATTTTGGACATATTGTCAATAGCTGCCTCTGACTTGTTATCCAGGAATGACATGTGATTGAGCATCACAGCAAACTTGTAAGACCACATGTGAAACCGAAACCATTGTGTGATGGATTTGGTGCCACCAGGCCTGTATTCAGGCACTCGTTGGGTGTGTAACCACCTACTGCCAACAGGAGGTCTCTCATTTGATTGTAGGAGTGGCATCCTTCCACATTATTATAGTATGCTTCCTTGTATTGTCCTATCAGGACTGCGGGCAAGGCTCTCAAGTATTCTGCATGGGGTACATTGTTAAGTCTCAAGTTGTATTGGAACCTATTGAGCACAGCAAATATGTCTTCATTTTCTTGCATTATTCCCACTTGTTTGGCAAGAAAATCATATCTAATGTGAGCATGCTGTGAATGTTGTGGAGGGGCTGTTGAGGGTGTGGTTGTTTTGGACATGATTTCAGCAAGCAAGAGATGTTGTGGGTCTAAATCACAAGCTTTAGCTCTTTCAGACAATGATTTCAATTCCTCCAATTTTGATAGTATTGGGCTAATGGGTGTATTCTTGGATGCTGGCATGGTCACCACAGGTAGCAGAATGATGATAGTAGATGTACTAGGTGACAAAGACTGTGTTGTTGGTATGGGTGCTATTTGCGGCAGTGATTTAAACTTTGAATTGGTATGGTGGTAAAGAGCAAGTTAACAGGTGCCGAATATGCAGATACTGGTTCAAATAGTACAAGTGAAAGTGAGTGAAGAAATGAAAACATGTATTTTCTGATAAATTTATGTAGTTTGTGTACTTTAAGGATCATAAATTAGATATTATCTTGATGTAATTCCAAGTATTCTAAATACTTAATATCTTTGACAGCTCTTGGCACTCCACATTTGGTCCACAATTCTCTGTGTTTTTTTATTGATTTATTTAATATACATATAATTCAGTCATTATCAGTTTGAAAAAAAATAGTAATAGCAATTCTTGTTCCCGCTGCCAATATTATGTTAATTAAGACTTAACATTTCGACTTCTTGCTGTAGTCTTCTTCTGGGATAAACTGAGGTCGAACTCTGCATGGTGATATAGAAAACACAATGAAAACAACACGATTTCTGGAGTGTATGCTCAATGTTTATTATATCCCGGAGGGTACTTTACACACAGCATAGACAGCCAGCATCCTGGAAGCTCTAAACCTATGTCTCTGTTAAACTTGTCGTGTCCAGTGTCATCTATGTGATTCCTTGATCTTTAGCTCACGATTTTTACTGGCAAACTCTTACCTCTTCCCAAATAATGGGGTGATGTTTCTGCCAAGCATGCTAAGCAATGGCTAAAACCTTCTCATCACCTCTCTTACAAGCGTCGTAATGTTCTTTCACTATCTGCTCAAGCCTTCTAATTGTTTCACCTATATATACTTTACCACAACTGCAGGGTATACTATATACATTACGGAGGACTCGGTGGGAATGGGTATAGTATCTTTGACTATAGTAAGATGTGACCTTAGTGTCTTACCTGACCTAAATGTTGTTTAGATGTCAAGTATCTACACACTCTCTGAATACTCTCACTCGATCCTGCTATGTATGGAATCCATACAAGGAAGCATACACATACAGATGACACAGGTCAAAAACAAATTTATCAGAGGCATAGGTCTAGAGCTTCCAGGATGGTGGCTGTCATGCTGTGTGCAAATTGCCCATTCATGATATAAAAAAAACAACAGTAAGCTACCCTCCAGTCACTATCTTGTTGTTTACATTGTGTTTACTAAATCACCAGGAGAGTTCTACCTCAACTGACCACTGAAGACGACTTCTTGATGTCGAAACGACAAATTAAATTTAATTAACATAATATTTGCTGTTGGATGAGAAGATTTTCTATATATATATATAATATACCTTTTCATGTCTATTTATTGCTCTTGTGTAGTGCTTCCGGTAATTAATAATGAAATGAAGCAAAACTGCGAACCCTCTGCGCTATTAAACACTACCTAGCTATGTTTGGCAGTTAGGTCTTGTAGGCAGTGAAAATTCAGTAGCTAACTCCTGACTCCTTTTCCTATCAATAATAAATAAATGATGTGACTATGATTAAACTTTGTGAATGATCAAATACATTGAAGTCTGAGTAACAAATTTCACCAAATTTCATGATAATGTCAGTTTTTCATTAGACTACCTATTGCCTATTGAGACAAACTTTTTTATACTTCATTTAATAATGATGTTCTAAACATCGTGTAATAAAAAATTTTAGGAATAATTTAATAATAAGATTATGAATAGCAAAGGTGACAAATATCAGATCAGTGATCAGTATTGGCCAATATTGGTGATCAAATATCGAATACTGGGGCAATCATTTTCCCATATCTATGCAACTCTATAATTCTGGTCATATGAGATAATGTCTGTGCCAGAATCCAGCATGACAAACTGCTGATTTTATATCATATATTTGTCATCTTTGGATTGCTATGAACCAACTGGTTGAACATATGACACATAGGCTGTCACATAAGGTTAAAATAATCATCCATAGTTTTGTGGCCAAAATTGACACATAAAATAAAAGAAGGTCACATTCCAATTGGCCTGATTGTGAACAAGTTTTGTTTAGTCCGTTTAGGACATGTCTACCACATTATGTAACACGAAGGAGTCAGTCACTTGCACTGCCTGACCACCAGAGTCTCAGTGTGGGTCTCAATGTCCTTTAAGATTCACTCACAGGACAGGTGCAAGAACAGAGATTAAATGATGAGATAGAAATCAGGGTTTTTTTTTGTAAAATGAGCGCACACTGCCTCTGGTTGGAAGTGCTTACTGTCATCAGAAAGACAAAATATGTAAACAACTTTGACGAGCAATAAGTTCACAGAGGCTATAAATAGCATCTTAAAATAGTTCAGATGTATTGTGGATGAATTTAATAGTCTAGGTGATTTTAGTTAAGGACAGTAGAGAGGAGACTGAGAACAGAAGAAAGAATGTGGGTAGTAGTCAAGAAATATGGGTCAAGTTTCAAGTACAATGCAGGAGATCACAAGCAATAGTTAATTGTGCAAGTTCAAAATGACAGTACGTTTACATGCTGCTGAGAACTTAACTATCCACGTGAAAGAGGTTATCATTGGAATAAAGGTTTACTTGCTTATTGGAAAAATATCTTGGGGAAGTCTGTACTGAGTAGAATATCACAGTACAAATTATAAGTTGACAAATCATCCAAGTCATGGGATGGACCATATTATTAAGTAATTGTATGAGTAAGTTTAAGTACAGGATAAAGGATATGTGTTTGTGTTAGCCCAATATGCAAGTTTAGATTACTCAAAAGTCTAATTAAGTGTAGAAGTAGATATTGATGTGAGAAAGAAGTTAAATGTGATGTTAACGGTTATGAAGATTATAATGAATGATGGAAGCAGTATGTTTTGAGATTGAGAATGATGCAAAAACCCATATCACACAAACCTCTGCGAGTAAAGAAAAGGATGCTGTTGAGTATTTCAATTTGTAATGGTTGGGTATAGAAGAACTAATTCAAGTCCATAGAGCCCTTTCCTACATGAGACGGAAATCAGAGACCTTGCAGCGGCTGTGCTTAATGGTGAAACTGATCACCAACAATATCCAATTTTTCATATTGAAGACCTGATATGAACAGCAAACTTAACTTATGCAAGGGTTACAAGCTACCTGATTTAATTGCATGAGTCACATTCTTTGTGACTCCATGAGATGCCTATAAATTTATTGTGCAGTGTTGGGGTTAATGAATGTCCCAACTGTTTTTCAAATATAATGGTACAGGTTTTGAGAAAGTGTGCTGAGTTCACCATTGTTTACACTAATATATTGTTATGTTTAATATGAGGACACATAGAAAGGTGCTTGTTGGATGCAATAATAAGCCACTACTGCTGTGAAAATAGCTGGCATACAATAAAAACCACTTATTATTCTAATTTGAATGATATTGCAAGCTATTGCTCTATCAAGCATTTTTTAATAACTTTCCTTATCACACTGAATTCATATAATAAGTATTATATATTACATTGTATTATGTGCATATAATTATTATAAACAGAATTATGTTTTTATATCATAATCAACAGCACAATGAAGATCTTCATCGACCTTGCTACAATAAATTATCTGGATATGATGCAGTCTTATGTAAAGAACTACAAATTAAGACTCTTAATCTTTGGAATATTACTGCTAAAATTGTCGGTTGCCACTGATAATAGACAAAATATTTCAGGTAATCTTTTAAATGCAAATTATGCAGCTTGGCAATTTCAAATCTAAGATGCTTAAAGCATGAAAAAAATATGACAAACAAATGTTGGAAATTTGAGTAATTTACAACTTATAGCAATAATTAATCTCACTTACAAATGTATTCATTTTAAAATACACCAAATTCTGTCACAGGACAGCACATTACTTAACTCATTTTGTATCTCACTTAGACCAGACCATAATTTTTTCAATATTACACAAATATACCTGCAATTTGATACTGGTAGTTCATCATTTCTGAGTATATAAGAACTAATTCTGATACTTGCAATTATTGTTTATCTCATGCATTACAGAATAAGGTTGTATATTTTCATTGCAATCTTTGGTAGCTTAATGGCAGGAGAAGGAGACTGATCATTTCACCATTTCATCACATTAATCTACCACATAAACACACACACACACACTGACCATAATATTAACTGCAAAGATGATCACAAATATAAAATTTTGTTGGATGTTTCAGCTCTAGCAACAAATAAGATGAATAACTGACCTATCCAAGAAACTATATTAGGTAAACCTACTGTCCAACAAAATATGCTATACCTAACAATTTATATTATTTATCTCATAGAAATGGTAAGGAAATGGCCCCTTTAAATTCTCAGTCATCTTTTGTATATTATTGCATTCGTGAAAAAATGAAGCACCAAAGGTGCAAACTGTCAGCGCAACTGAACACTACCTAGCTATATAATCTCAGACCAAAAGAACAAGCTATTTTAATCAGGCATCAATATAGCTCGAGCAATGAAAATGGTACTTGGAAACCTGTCTTCATAAGAGAAGGAGCTAAACTAGCAGAACACTCACTGGTGCACATTTTAAATGTGAAACTTCACTATTTCAACTAATTGCCCGGAGCATAAAGCAAAACTACCGAGGGCATGCAAGAAATTATTTGCTCACATTATTATTACATGATGCTAGGGGGCGTTACCCACAATAGCTGGTACCTACACGGAGCTGAAAGTTTTGTGTTTTCTCAACAATTAGCCCGAAATTAAAAAAAGTAGCTCAATGAATGGTCATAAATCTTCATTCTGAGTAAAATGATACCTAAATCAACGGTTAGTTGTCAATAATCTCCAAAATCAGAGATAGACAGACGGACAGACAGATAGGTAGACAGACAGACGGACAGACAGACAGACAGGCAGACAGATGGACAGATGGACAGATGGATAGACAGACAGACAGACAGACGGACAAACAGACGGACAGACGGACAGACAAACGGACAGACAGACAGACAGACAGACAGACAGACAGACAGATAGACAGACAGACAGACAGACAGACAGACAGACAACCCTCGCACACATTCATGCTGAAGTTTTATTAACTAGAGCAGTTATGGCAAAAATTAATTATATTACATTAAAGAATGCAGTTATGACATACCAGTAAAAAACTGCATGATACGGTAGATATATAATGTTATTAATTCAAAAAGCAATTAAATGTAAATTGTATATCAAGAATAGTGTAGTGTAATTAATAAGATGACTGGTCGGTTATCGTTAGTGTTAAATTAATTGCATGCAAATTTTCAATCAAAGTTATAATCTGATTGAAGCAAAAAAATATTATAGGTTTGATAATCATGTTCAATAAAGAAAAATGCAACTTGAAATATCTGAATATTCATTGGAAGCACACATAGACAGATATATCTATGTCAATCATACCACTTTGAAACCTATAAATCACTATAAATAAGTAGCTAAATCATATTATTATATAACATTAAATATGTGTATTATATGGCTACTACAATGCATAATTATTATTACTTTATTAACAAAATAAGCATTTTAAGTGCTAAAATTTTTAAACTCGTGTTGTCTTGACCTTAAACCAAAGGCAGCTAAATATGTATACATGGGTGATCATTATTTTAAGTATTGAAAAGTTTACACTAATGAAAACTTCTTGAAGTGGACATGTTTCATGATTAGTATACTGGAATAATAATTAATTATGACCGTAGTCAAATTCACAAATTGTACTAAGTTAATCTATTTGCCATCGTATTAATCACTACATTTTTGTAGGTTTATTAAGACCTGATAACCAGAAGTTTATTTTGGGACAGAATTCTGCATTTGTTTGTAAGATAAACTCAACGCAAGATATCATGTGGTATGTGAATGATACAGTTCAAAACATGACAGATCACCAGATATATTTTCATAACATCTATCCATCACTCCATCTATTAACAATTGTCAACTTAACTATGAACTTTAATAATACTCAACTTCAGTGCTCAACAACAGATGTTAAAAGTAATGCAATTAATATATATATTGAAGGTAAATAAACAAACTTAATGATGCATTAAACAACCTATTCTGTTAGTCCTTGTAAACTATTATAGTTATATTCATGATGTTACACTGCCTATATAAGAAATAATGTTTACGTAATATTATTATCAGTCTTTTTTTACTCATTACATGTATTCCCTTTCATTCAAAGGCATCTTTTGAACAATACAAAATCAAAAAAGTTTGTCATGTCAACAAGGATCGAGCCTAGTTCTACTTCCATAATGCACAAGCACACCATCCACTGAGATATGACAAATGCAAGACTCAAACATTAGCACCGACAGATTTTGTAACACACCGATAATATTAGATGATTTAAACAAAATTTAATGAGATTAACACTGAAATTGCAGTTAGATAGGTAGCATTGTGGTGAAATTTATCAAGCAAGAGGCAAGGGGTGGGGTAAACAGATCTTAGTAGCATGTGATTAAGACCACACACTATCAATGTGGTTTGTCAAGGCAGCTTGATCGGAGTGGTAGGCCTTTGATTCAAACATTGGGACGTTGGAAGTTGGGGTCAGTTCTGGACTATATAAGAATGGACGTAACAACTCTTGTTGGCACTGTATTTGAGCTGCCAAAGTAATAAGGTTATAACTAGCAGCATTTGTTCTCTGTTGACAATCATTTCTGTAATCTTGGTGAATGCTAGTTGTTAGTTGTAAAAATGATAGATTCAGGAGGCAATCAGTATTTTGAAAGTAGCAGTTGGGGTTGCATTTATGGTGCCACTAGTGTAGTCATGCGGGTTTTGCTACTAGGGAGTGAGAGGGGAGACTGGTAGGTCCTAGGTATGCTGATTGTGCATAATATTATAAGGGTTTATGAGTGTAGATTTTAGCCACTGGGAGGATGTCTACAAACATACATTCTCCAAAATATAATAAGGAATCAGGAAGATAATAAGTTAAGGGTTAAACTGCTCAAGAGGGTAAGGATGAAGTAGGGAGGAGAACAGGAGGTTCTGGTAGGGACTAGAGAGGATGTCCTAGCATGGATGAGTAGGGAGTTCACTAGCAAAAGCTAGTATTGGTATGTTACTAATTATGAATGACAAGGTTAATAGTAATAGTGAATTTACTGTTCTTGTTATGTCCCTTGTGAAAATGATTTTGTAAGATTAGAAATCAGCATTATATTTACAGGATAAAGATAAAATTTCTGAAACTGGCGGATAGGGCATATTATCCTGAGTCTGTTCTGCCATTATCCTGAATATCAAGACAGAATGCAAGATAGTATGCCCTATCTTGCACTTCAAGAAATTTGACTAGTTTTAAAATATGTACAAGATAGGTGATCAAACTGCAAGGACAGAAAAATTCTGTATCATTCCTGTGACTGTCATGGAATTCAATTTTGACAACGTAAAACTTCTATGCTTTGTTGTAATTTATAACTAGCTATAAGAATATCTACAACACTTGAAATACCCATTAATACTACCAAGTAGTCAATTGTTTTAATTGGATGTTTTATTATAAAACTTATACGCTTTAGTAATTGACAATAATGAATGTAATAACACTGAAGTATGATTGACTAGCAAAATCAGATCTAATGGAATGTCCCTAGCTGAATAATGTTTGATTTAATTTAAAAATATGAAAATATAAAATAAATGGTAGCTTTATCTAACTATTCAGTTAACAATTTCTCAAAATGGTACTTCATATAAGTTGCATGAGTAAAATAATTTATTTTGCCACAGAATAATTAACACCAATTTAGGACAGTTGAAACTAATAAGGTATCATTAGAAGCAATAAATTATCGCACATATACAATAGGCATTTGATAAAATTGGTCAGTCAGGTGTACTGGGACACTTCTGCCTCCATCTAGCATACACATATATATGGACATTAATTCATTTTCAAGCATAACTATACTACACAATGCAATTGCACAGCCTAAGTTTATTGCTCAAAGTTGCACGCTTACATGTGCTTACCCACCTCAAATTGCATCACAAGAGCTCCTCTTAATATTGGTAACTATAAAAGCTTCTACATAAACAACTGAATTCTGCATAAATCTACACAAGCAAACTTCAAAAATATTAGGAATGCAGTTTAATTGTGGTAAGTCTGACACCAATAAACATTAAAAGGCAGTTAAAGAGAACAAATTAAATCAGTTCAAACAGAAAATTGCTAAATTGAGATCGAAAAGTTGTGTCATATAAAAAGGGACAGATGGTCACTGGTCAGATACTGTCGAAGGTTGGCTCAACAGCATTAAGTATTTTTGCATATAAAGTGTACTATCAAGTATACAGTGTTGATTTTAGAAATAGTATCATTGTTTATGACATCTGCCAGTCAAGAGATAGTGGCCAAGTCTTTCAAAGATAAATTGTCCGTGAAAAATTAACATTCTTCTAACTTGTAATTGCAGTTCAAGAAAATGATAAGCATTTAAAGATAGTTCCTCAGGAGAATGAATGGGAATCTGGGAAATACATATTCAGGTTATGCATGAAATGCATTCAATTTAGCTGTCTCTGGTAATAATTTGAATAATAAATCCATCTAAATTTATGATCAGACAATGTCTGATCATAAATTTAGATGGATTTATTATTCAAATTATTACCAGAGATAAAAGAACTAAGTTGAAACATAAAAAATCTGGCATATAAATCATTGGAAAAGAAATGGAATTTTCACAAGCTCAGGATAGGTGTACTATCCTTCAGTCTATCCGTCCATTTCTTATAAAGTTTCAGGATAAGTGCTGCAGGACAGTCTGTAGGATAGTACACCCTATCCTGCACTACAGGAAAATGAAGATTAACAACCAAACTGCACAAGTCTGATGGCAGAAATTTCCAGTTATTTTCCAAGTGAAAGAAATTTAAACTACCCAAGGACTCATCATCATTTAGGAGGCCACTTTATCTTCTATATTCACTATTGTGCATGACAGAATAACCGACTGACTGACTGATTGACTGACTGATTGCCTGACTGACAAATAATTTGAAACTATAATCCTCACTCGCTGAAGGTCAATAAAGTACTTCATTTTGTTTACCTTCATTTCATAAAATAATGTATGGCTATGACATCATTAAAAATATTTACTAGAAGTTGATTTATTCTGGTGCAATGACACATCAATAAATCAATAAATACATAGGAATTTATTCAATTTACCTTATATGATCAAATTTGACCAGATGCTAATAGTGACAATATATATTTACATGTAGCTGTTCCAGGACAAGTTAATACCCAATTTGAGCTTATAAACTCAACAGTACAAGTATATTGGCATTCAATTTATAATGCAGATTATTACTGCTTTTATGTTTTTAATGATCATATCAGAGAAAGTTTGATCTGCAACATAACAAATCTCAGCTATTCACCTATAATTCAATCACCAGTATGCTTAGCTTGTGGGATTTATTACATTGATGTAATAGCCAGCAATAGGGCTGGACAAAGTAAATCTTCGAAACTTCAACTAAGTAATACAGGTGAGTCAAAACTCTGCATTAATTGTACTCTATTTTATGTAATGATATATACTATTGAAAAATCTTTACACAATAAGAAATTTAAAGAAACCAGTACAACTACAAATTATCACAACACTATAATGGCAAATCCAAGAATATTTTAATAAGGGGCACATAAAATTGTGTAGTGAGCTCTCATTTTTAAGCATTAGTGGCAAAATATTACATTATCATTGATTTAAAAAAATACAACAGCAACATAGTCACAAATTCCTTATTGACAATTTAATTTGTGGAATTCCTCTAGTTTTTATGCCCCATTTGTTTAATTTAGATTTCATTCCAGAATTAATATTATTCTAGTGATAATTTAAAGCAACACAACATGTTCATATAATATATACTCAGCCAAGGTATAACAACTTTGTAATGTGCTTTTAAAATCTTTGTTTTCAGAATTAAGTATTTCTAGCATTATTGTTAAATCATTTAACAACACAAACATGAAAGAGGTGCATATCCTGATGGTGAGCAATATAATTAATTTACAATTCGATTATTGTTCTGGTGGTTACTCAGGCAACTATAAATTAGAACATATGTTTTTATTTAAAATATATTAATTTTTAAGACATTTTTGACATTTTGTGATGATCTCTTTCTCAGCAATCTTTTACTCGTTAGGTATGCTATATCACTTTCTCAGTCTCCTTTTGAAACAAAATATGCAGAATTTAAAAATGTTAGGCTGTATTAGGTTATCAGACTCATGATGATTACTTAACATACAAGTACTCAGCCACAGAACTACAACAACCAAAAAAAAACACTTCAATTCTGTATAATATGCTGCTTAATGCTGTTATGGGGTACTCCTATGCCACAGTCTTGCTCCTAACAAATCAATGAAAATTTCTTTCAATTCTGTGTTTTTTAAAAGGAGCAGATGAAAGTGATAGATTATTATTTAATGTGTAAAAGAAGACTAAGAAAAAAATTGTTAAATGAATTTTGTATTAAATATTCTTCTTGTTTAGGCACAACTTATTTGTTATAATGACACTAAAGTACAGATTAATGCGGTAGAAGTTGATGTATACGAACTAAACTTAAATAATTTCTGGTTTCAATGGAAAGATAATCGTCACATAAATATCAGTATCAACACTAAACTGCCACAGTATGAGCTTAATGTATCTCAATTGATAAGTAAGTAATTTTTAATACTCAGTCGAATTAGATACAACTAGATGCTGTAAATCATAATCATTATTATGTCTCTATCCTAACTGTTTTAGTCTTATTTACTGATCAGAATTAATTTAAAGATAAATAATGTAACCATAATTAGAAAAATAGTTGGAATATTGTTTAAAGTTCGTTAATAAAATTATTATCACATCTTTCATTTAAAAATATTTTGCAATCTTATTGAATTGTTCTTATTATTGATAAAAATGAATTCTATGTAGGGTGGCATCATTTCATGTGGTACTGGTCATTTTGAGATACTATAAAGAATGTAAATTCAATCATATAATCATTTTAAATTATTCACCTTGTAATTACTTAATTAAATGATAAGATCACTAAAATTAAGTAATTTGGCGTTATGGACATTGTATTTACAATTACAAATGGAATCTCTTTCAGGAATAATTTATTGAATGCACTTAATCTTAACCCTTCCATTTACTAGGTACATTTGATGCTATAGAAACTACTGTGGAAGTAGATGACTCAGGAGTACTTCTGGCTAATACATCTTTCATTGATGATACGATAGCAACTGGTGTCCTCTATGTAATAGTGTTTTTTAACAATTATACAGAACCTAACTTTTGTAAATCTTACTACCACACTATTCCTATGAGTATAGCTATTGAGGGTATTACACTGCAGCACATACTACATGGAGAATATCAATTACTCACATTTGATATTGAAAGTGAAGATCTAATACAACAATATGGGAATCCAGCTCATCAAACCGATTCATTTCAAATTTTAACCTCTCACGAAGAAGGTGAGTGATCTTGTTTTGCCTTGTATAGATGCAAATTTTTCTCTGATCACAATTAACCCGATTTTATAAATCAGCATTTATCTCAACTTGTAATAATGACTGCAAGTTTAAACAGCATCACATCTTTTATTATTCTGTTTTGAAGCCATAAATGAATGCTGCTATGGGGGTGAACAAAGTTAAGCAAATTAATAGTCATGGGTGCATTTATTACTAGTTCTGAATTTTTTGTTACATAAGATGCCTGAAAAATAATAGTGAAGTGATGTGATCATCAAATTGCTTTTCAGAATGGAAATTAAATTATGAATACCTATAAAATGGCTCTTGATTTTCTTAAATTTATTCCAATACTGAGTTCCACAAAGTTAAAAGAAAAGTTCAAGAAAGATTTTAGACAAACACATTTTTTTGTCCAAATTCTTATGCAGCCTTCAAAATTTTGTTAAGTGCAGAATACATATATTTTGTTGAATGAATAATTGACAGAACCAAAACATTTGAAAAAATTGAACTCATAAAAAATCATCTTGAAAAAGATAAATTCTGACTTATTCGTACAGTGACATAATAATTTAGTAACATCATTACTTGCTCTTTGGTTCAATGTTGTTTTTTAATTCTGTATTAAAAGACCGTAAAAGAGATGAAGTTCATAAATAGTAGAGACACACAAATCTAGATTTCAATATCTCAATAAATACTTCCAATACAAGATATTATGAGTTCCTTCTGCAAAGATAACAGATACAAAATATTCATTTTTTGCTATGTGTGTACATATATGCTTAAAATAAGAGTTTAAGAGATCTTCATAAGTTTCTGTTGGTGACAAAAGTTTTGTATCTACCCGACTCTAATGTAAGCATTGAAAACGTTTTAAGTTTCAAAACATGTTGCAAATTAAATATTAATCACATCAAAATATGCATCATGTTAATTACTATGTATATATAAATAGACAACAGGAAACCTACAAATACTTGTGTTGTGGCATATGATCATTTAAACAACATAAATATTCAATGTAACTGTACCAGTAATTACCAGGGAATTTTGCTTCAATATTCTTCTAGTGATTATTTGATTAATTCTAAAAAAGTTGAATGCAATGACACACTGCAAATGGAGTTTCAAAACACCTCTATGGCTTATGTGGTTGTATTTGTTCAGAATGATAATGGATTGTTAGATTTCAATACATATTTTGAAGCAGGCATTACTCCATGTACATTACAGATTCCCACATCTGAACATAAAACTAAAGGTGGTAAGTGCAAAATACATATATATTTATTCCATGCTAGATATCTTCAAGATGTTATTTTTAGGTAAGACTCTATAATAGGTTCAGCTGTGTTGCTGTATTGCCAGGCTCATTACCCTAGTAGTTATGGCAAGCAGCCTAGTTTGCCACTTTCCCAGGTTTTTACAGCTACATTACACCTGTTAGTTGGGTAGCTGAAGGGAAATTATGAGGGTTACATTTACACGGCGGATAAAAGCACCAAATTATATTATGAACTTATAGCACAAAAAATATACTGGCTCTGCAGGTTAGAGCACCTACTAAAATATGTCAGCTGCGGTTGTGTGGAGCCCCTACATTCAACTTTACAACTTGAGTTCCTAGCCCTAGTACAAACTATAGCAGTTAAGATATCCAGTATAGAATAAACCACTTATTACATTCACTCTTCATAGTGATATGGCAGGATATTTCAGAACTATGTGCAGGCATGTTGGATCATTTAATATGCAGTGTTCAATAATATATTAGGTTCACAAGACAAGACTGTTATATTCCAATGTTATTTCTTTGATTCAATGACTTCAGACTTGGATGACAGTTCCACAAACAAATTTTGTACAAATACAAATGAACTAGAATTTCCATCATAGCTAAACGAATAATGATATTATTGTATACCACAGTGCATCTCAGTCTACTAGAAAATTTCGCCTGTGCTATGCCATTTAAACATTGTTTCCTGAGCGAAATCCACTATTTCTCTCCAAAGAAGTCGCTTGGCACTGCCATGTCTGCGAAAATGTTGGCAAATAAAGTTGCTAGTGGAATTGGGCAAGCATAAACGGGATCCAAAATAGTTAGATAATGCGGTAGATTAGTGCACTCAGCCCCTCGGGCCTACGGCACATGGGCCTAGGGCACTCAGGCATGCGTGCACAAATTCCCCCTGTAGCTACACTTATGCTCTAACTATTACATAGTAAAATAATTATTCAAGACCAACACTAATTAATTTAATATTATCATACACACATCTTGTTAGGCTTGTTTTTCTTTTATGATTAGTTTTCTATATTTACTTGTATTATACATAGTTCAGTTTTTACGCATGTCCTTGTTGTGACTTTTTATATCATGTCTAATAATGTTTATATGCATTTATAATCTATTTTAGATATTAAACAAGGTGTTCTGATAATGCTGTTGCTAACAGTATTAATTACATTCGTTTTGGTTCTAATCACGAACTTGTTAATGTATTTAATGTAAGTTTATGTATGGCATACAATTAATTTTGTTGCTCATATATTTCATAGTGTTATTGCTAAGTCATTGTTAAAAATACAGCAGTACATTGGGAATGTGAAGTGATTAGAAGTTACACTAGAATTGACCCCTATATTTCGACATCTAATGGGATAAAGTAAAAAACAAGACCCTTAAGATGTCTGCTTCAAGTCCAGCTGTTTTCCAAAAAGGTTTTATTTTTTCTTGAGACCCGAATGAAGTTTGGTATCAAAAAAGGAAGTAAGAAAACTTTTCATCATGAGGATGTAGAATTACCCAAAATAGTAACGGGTACTAGTGAAGTCACAATTGCTATAAATGTATGTAAACATGAAAAGTCACTTGCCCCATGCGATAAATTCCTAAAATTACAGCTACTTTTAACTTTCAAGGATGCCACACAAAATGACCTTCACTTATTCAATTAAGCAATAATTTTAGATACATCATCTTGTAAGGCAGCTAACTTTTCTTGTTTCCATACATTTTATAGCAATTGCGACTTTGCTAGTTGCTATACTATTATAGGCAACTCCAATCCACATTTTTTCCCTTTTTAATGCTTTTAAATATTAGCTAGTAAGAAAATAGTAATTCTGACTATACTCTTTGTTGTTAGTTAATATATCACACTGAAATTTAATAAGGATACTGTGGCTATTTAAAAGTTGACTTTTTAGACAGTTATTTTTTTGACACTTGCTTAAAACATGGGAGATAGCTCTTTTACTACCCAACCTGAATTCTTTAGTAATAGATTTTGTCATGAGTATTCTTCTATGTATTATGGTTTCTATTTGCATGTACTTCATTTGAATAGTTAATGTGAACAAAACATTATTTCTTGCTTTATGGTGGCCCAAATTTTTCCACTCCCAGCCCACCAAGAAATTAACTCTATTAGGAATGTGAATAAAAGTGTACAGGAAAAGAATAAGAGTTTATAAAGAAATGCCAATGCACCCTAGCCCATCCAAATTCATGAAATACTATAATGAGACAGGTTAGTGTTATGTATAAAGAGATCTTAATGGAAGATGTAGGTGAGTATAATGTAGGCTATGATGAAATAAGCTCAGCAAAATATGTTTAAATGAAGCAATTCTGAGTACAAAATGGGCTAGAATAAAGGCAAATGGGTAATAATGTAAACAAAGTTTCACAAGACGAACAGATTATTTAAAATATAGGACACATTGAATATGAGTACTGTATCCAAACCTCAGGTATGAAAATAGTAAGTCATATATATAATATAAGTTATACATTTCAACAAATTTCTTGTGAATATTTATGATAAATTAATAGTTAAAAGTAATTGGCCTCTGGTTCTTATAATTTCTTTAACATTTTTTCATTTAAAATTGAATATTAATAATTAACTTTTTTGTTATTAAACTACTATATTTCTTAAAATTTAATGCAGAGGTTCAATCATGGATAAACAAACAGTGACTACACATAACAGAGAATTTGTTTTGAATAATGTATAGTATTTGTAACTTCATTATCATTACTCAATATTGGTTTTGTAATCAAGTTATGCTCTAAATTAGGAAGTTCGTGCTGAAAATTTAATATTTGTTTGTTGTTTAAGGTATATATAATTATTATAAACTAGATAACATTACAATAGTATTATTATGAGATCTAACTATATTACAGATATACCATTGTGTTATTACACTCTGAATGCAAGCTACTACCTCCAAATATTTCAGGCTAACAATTCTTTGAGGTGTTAGATGCCAACTGTACTCTAGGAATCTTTATAAACTCCAGTTGTGAGGCTCTTCAATCTGCCCAGGGCACTTCATCTGCTGAGGGAATATTCTAGTCCCCTGGCTGCTGTTGTAGTAGCCACCACTATGTAGAAGCTATGTCCATGGTATTGATCAGAGTAGACACCTGCTTCGTTCAGCAAGTCCTTGACAGCTAACAACAGGCACCTTCGAGTCAGTGGCTTACCATTGCCAAATCTGAAAAGGGGCCCTGCATTCTTGCCCTTAACTATCATGTAATCCAACATAGCAGAAACTGGTCAAAGAGCAGATATGACTTTGTCAATAAGTGGAGATGCCCTGATGAAATGGGTTCATTGTAGAGGCTTTTATAATGCACTTCAGCCTAGAAGGATAGATAGGATCATTATCCATCATATCACTCCTTGATAAATGGTACAAAGTGTCATATATGTCATCATTCGGCACTGTTACCTCCCTGATGCACATAAAACCAACATAGACAAAGCAACACACTTCCCAAAGGGTAACCACATTGTCATTGTGTGCTTGAGGATCCCACACACTTTGGCTTATGGGGGATGAAGGTCAGGAGATATAGGTCCCTGCTTGGTTACACCAGCTGCAGAATTCACACCAAGACATAGTGTAGTCTGTGTAATCAAGCTGAGAATAGATCCCTGGCCTGCTGAATTGAGGAGATGAACAACTCCTACCATATAAGACTTAAAATGGTTCTATGATGAAGACCCTTCATGACCAATGTAGCAGCAAAATGGCACAAAGTATCCTCGTCTGCTGGAACTAGGGTGTATACTGCTGTTGAGCATATCCCAATATATCTTCTCACCCCACATGCATAGAGTTTGTGTGCAGACTCCATCAGTCCAACTTTTGAACAGAGTTACCCAGTCCACATTGGTCCAATCCAGGGCGTCACGAACCAAACACTGAAAAACAACTCTCTGGAATGCTGATGGCATCCTCTGTTGACTCTGACACCAACAGCTGCTGGAATAAAGTTCCTGGATAATCCATCTCCTGCACCATTTTATGAGCCAGAATTATGTTCGCATATTGGAGCCACATTATTGCACACAGATGGTCACAACTCCAGAGGCGGATCTAGGGGGGCTCGACTAGTGTCATACATCCCCCTTTTATAAAAATGAGCCTTGCTAGCCACGGGATTCATTTTTACCTTAAGTCAGGGAAAAGTACCAGAACAAATTATACTATTTTTCCGTCCAGTTCTTTTTTTTCCTGCGGTCGCAGCCTTCTAATAGGCGCACTCCATCAATTTTAATATGCTGAGTCAGGAATTTTGCAATTCGTCCTTTTGAATGGTTGTATGTCTAAACAAATAAAACTTGGCTCTTTTTTAAAACCTCCTACAAAGTAAGCAGGTGAAGGTAGTATCTCATTTAGGTTGTGTTAATGTACTTAACAGTTTCATATTATTGACTAGATCTCCCTTAGCTAGCTAGGTAGGAAATTTACTTATTAATGCATAGCTAACTCTTTATTACTAACCAGTTTCATGTTACTCAAAGGTCATTTTCCGATTGTTGCATTACAACGAAATTGTTAATATTGATCACGAATATACACAATTTTAACTATTAATCTCGTGAAGTTTTTTTTTTATCAAATGAAGCAAATATTTATTACTTAATTTGACATTTTGGTACTCACTGGTAGTTTGTTTATAGTTGTGTTGTTTAGTCTTACTTTTACTCTTAAGTGTACCTGCTCAAACTGAATTTTTACAGATATACACCGAACTATACCAAATACGGCGATGAAAGGGTTAAAGTAAAATGGAACATACATTATTTTCTTTCCAAACGAAACATGCTGAATATGGAAAGAGTCAAGCATAATGATTTTATGCTTGCAGATTTCCACAACCTGTGAAATTTTTTTAATAACCCAACTTACGGCTGCAGTCCAATGGCCACTAATACAAGCTGCTATAAGCCACATAGACTTTTGCAGAAATACATCCTGCCTCAAAATAGAAGATGCATATTATGACATAAACAAGAGATTCGTACTCTTACCTTTTTAGAGTTAGCCACTCTGTAACAAAACTTGGCATTTCCTTGTAATCTTTCGAAGAAGTATGAGCTTAAGACGTACACATCCTGTTGGAATTTTTCCAACCGGATAATATTTATGAGTGGTATAGAACTAAAGTGCATTCATCAGTAACCATTGTTGATAATAGCATTTATACTCTGCATTAAACAAAACAGTACATGTTGACACTGATAAAAAAAATTGATTCATCACTGTAGATATTCATCCAAAGTAAATACGCCACTAGAGTGGCTGCACTGCAACCCTCCATTTCTCCCCCTTCCTTCCTCACCACTCACACACCAACACACCCTACTTCTTTCATAACCCTTAAGATACTATGTGCATCTAAGAATTCTTTTTTTAAAATATTATTTCTTCTTTTTTTTTTTGGCCAAGAAAACAAAGTAACTGGACTAACCTCATCACATAACCACCTTCCTTTTGAATGAAGATCTTTTCCCTTAAGCCTACACAAAGCTTCTTCGTGAACTATTGAAGAATTCAGCTCGCAATTAGCAGAGCAGAAGCCTTTAAAGTGCATCTTACACCAATACCAAAAACGCTGTCTCAATGCTGATTTTTTAACCATAGTTCACTCACCACAAAAGTTAAGTCAAAAGTGGTTCCAAAAACAAAAAAAACGCCCGGAGCGGACCCGATTACTGACCAACGAAACGAAAGAAAAGACGGAACGGACCCGCGGGCGGTGTCGGTGGATTTGGTCCGGCTGCTTAATGGATCTCAGTAATCCTTTACGACAAGGGGCTTATTGCTGCTATGTATTTGTCTTAAAATATTCAGCACTGATCCACATTTAGGGCTCCTCTAGCTAAAAACGAACGCACTTCACAAGGCAAGATGTAGTTGTTTACTGCAAGAGGTAACGGCCAACCTATGCCTGATTCAAGCTCTACTACAGTCATTGTGGGATGATATTTTTTAAATAACACAACTTATCAATAGCTTGTATGTATGTTTTAGCTAAAATACACATATTTTGTAATACATTTGGTTGCAACTTTTCAGTGTAAATACTTTGTAAGCATGCCATTACAACAATTAATTCAGTTGGCAATATTTTAATCAAAACAAAATGCCCTAAATGTTTCTTACATTTCACAAAAACTAACAACTAGAAATCATTTTATGACATTGTAGCTACTTGGCCATTTTTCTTTTAGCTAAGTCCTTTTAAAAAAATACTGTAAGAAAGAGGGAGTACCAAGTCTTTTGACTCGCCTGGACTGTTTATTTTGCGTTATCAAATTATGTCCCACTAATATTATCCTAGTATAGTTAATCCCATACCAATCAGCTACTAGTCCAGCTGCCAGTAGACATGACCTTGTTTTGGTGTCTATACTAGTTTTTTGCTCATTATATTAGTTAAGACTCATAATATTAAGAATAACTTTACTGGACTTCAGTCAGCATTGGGCATTTTTAATTATAAACAATAGTTGGCACTACCAATTAACAGTTTGTGGTTTTAAGGTATTTTTGCCATATCTCATTTTTGGTACTACCTATTCTAAAAGTTAACATACCATTTGATAGATCTCAATGTTGTCAAACATTTTGATGCTAAAATTAACACAAAAACGTCAAGCACTGAATTAATGGTTTGCGGTTTTAAGGTATTTTTGTCATATCTCAACATAGGTAAATTGCAATATGCAGCCAGTAGACATAACCTTGCTTTAGTGTCTACATTAAAAAAAATTATTTAGCCACTCATTAACATAATACTAAGGAGAATTGACCAGCATAATTATGATAGTGCAATTATTGTGTTGATATTATTTGTTCATTGTAAACATGCAGTTAAGTTCTGACAAGCACAGAACACGGTACAAGCCAGTTTTGCACGATTACATCCACATCGTGAAGACTTACATGGAGTTTCACTTTAGCAGGTACACCTCATCATCTGTAGGATATCACTGGGAGCTAGGGGAATGTCAGGTGGCATTGAAGATCCCGGAATGCTCAGCATATTTATGGCCATGGAAGACAACATAGGATATGATCCTCGATTGGTGAGCCAATAATCAAACGAATCTGCCTCTTCTGCCAAGGGCTCAGAAGAATCAAAGTATCGATCTATTTTCCAACTTTCCAAGAGGAATTTTGGACTTCTGCTAGGCTGTAATGACTTCATGTTCTGTTCTTTGACCCATCCATAATCTGTGGGCTCTAACTTCTGAGGATCAAGTTTTAATGCACTATTCCAAAGAAATGTTTGCAAATGTGCTCTCTTGATATTCTCAGTGAAAGCTTCAGTCGTAGGTGGCAATGATGCAAGCTTGGGAACTCGTGTTAGTCCTGGCTTCCATATTTGCGCAATCCACATTTCAACATTTTCCCTTTCCCTAGTCCATAGCATGCTGCCACAGTGTCACACTCAGATAGAGAATAACCAGCTAATAGAGGAGGAATAATATCACGATGCTTCGCCACAGTAACTTGTATGTCTATTACTTTTCTTTCACTAATAGGCGATGCCATTATCATTGTCAATTGCAAGTTTTGTTCTAAGTAATGACGAAGCAGTAGAACGTACACATCTGTATCATCAGCAAGAATAGTCACATGCTTCTGCTCATTGATAGCAACCCGCATTGCTTGCTGTACTATGATATTATCAGCTTCTTCATGAGCAGTGGCAATATCATGTCGTACAATGACAACACCACCACAACTGATTTCCACAGGACTTCTCTCTTGGCCAGTTATCACAAGCTTGTGTTTTTCCGTATTTCGGTGAAAGTTGGCATCACTCTGAATATCTCTGCATAAAATGTCTATCAATTGCTTTTTGTTTTGTGTGATTGTCAGAGTCAATTTTTGAGAAGGCAAGGGCGATGAGAGGCTTAACTGGAATACCTTACTTCCTTCTGCCATTCTAGCGGCTCTGGTGGAACACTTGGTACTGAAATCATTATATCGGTCAAATACTAAATAGACATCACTACATACAGCATATCTTGGATGTGATGCTTGAACTTCTTCACATAATCCATTACTGTTGGCTTTTGTGTAGAGGTGAACGATGGCCACTATGGAATCCAGAGGAGCGCACAGCCATCAATTACAATACAATTTGTTTCTGACATTGAATTTCTCGCTGAAAAGTCCACCATGGTCAGTTTTTTTTAAGTCTGACTTTGACTTAGAAATTCTCATCTCTCCAAACTCATTGAATGGTGCAGTTGGTACAGGTGATAGCTCACTAGATATAACTTCATTGATGTTAATTTCTCGAGAACTGGTACGTATACGCCATACCTGGCATAATTAATATGCCTTGATGCGAAGAAATAAGGAAGCATGAGATTCACTGCTTGCAGGTGAAGCGGCCAATCACCTTCTCGCTCTGCCCTTACATATAACATCATGATAAGGACAGGTTTTATGAATGCATCAACCCACATTTTTGATGTGCGACTTTTGGATGCTAAGTCTTATAGTACACTCATAGAGTCATCATGACCATTTAATTCACTTTTATTAATGATATCCCTGAGCAGCTCTTCAGCAACCATACGCATAGCTCTCATGTTCATTGGAAACTTTTTTCCAGTCAACAGATTTCAAAACTTCAGAAAGATCAGTCTCAGTCATGAATGATGCAATTGCACCTGTGGAAACGCCCACCAAGAAGAGAAGAAGGATGAAGAAGTCAGGAGACTATGAACAACAATAGACTTGCTAATGGGAACTCATTAACGTATGTGTTTGTGTGTAGAGTTCACCATGCTTTACTTCCTTTTATGGTCATCTAGTTGTGTTCTTTAGTGTCCAATTAGATTTGTGTACATGTGCAGGAAAGGGTTTTATATACTACGGCCCTGACTCATGCTTGTCAGATGTTGAGCTTGTCTGATTATGCATAAGTCAAAACTCTCCTCTGTCATTCAATACCTTACAATCCTATAAGGTGGGCCTAGCCAGGAAGGTAGGAAGTTGAGCAGTTGGCCTTTGGTAACTGAGCACTGTCTGCGAGTAAGCCTCTTCTCTGGTGGCAGCGGGTAACAGCTACCATACCCCGACTATAACTATTTAATTCACTTTTATTAATGATATCCCTGAGCAGCTCTTCAGCAACCATACGCATAGCTCTCATGTTCATTAGAAACTTTTTTCCAGTCAACATCTTTTCGACGCCTCCAAAGACAGATTTCAAAACTTCAGAAAGACCAGTCTCAGTCATCAATGATCCAATAGCACCCACAAAGCTCATTAACATGTGCATTCCACCCAATGTGGAATCAGATTAGGAAACAGATCCGGATGTGCTCATTGAACTTCAACTGCAACTTTGTAAAACTGCTGATATGCTGTAAATAGAGTAAAATTTTGTCCAATTTTTTCTGTCAACTCCTGTGCTTTGGTCATTGCTGTCATGATGAGCTGGCATCATATCAATTAATGATGAGAAGTTTATAAAATTGGACCAAGAGACTTTAAAACAAGTAAAGCATTATAGATATATGATGAAAAGGCCTATAATGTGTTAACAAAGTGAAATAAAGAAAGATATACTGCAAAAAGTATATATTAATAAAAAAAAGTGGCAGAACAAAAAACAAAAGACAAAGCAACTGTGAAAGCCTGCGGTAAAACTAATATATTTAAGCTGTACAAGGTTATTATGATTATAAAGTAAAGTGTTCCGATAAAAAAATTGAGTTAACTAGTTGAAAAGAATAGAAAAATGATTGAATTGTGTTTGATTTAGAAATGGTAAAGAAATTGTGGTCATAGTGATAAATACAAACAACTATTGGTATTAAAAACTAAAGTAATTAATACTATAAGTATTTCTCTGTAACACCATTGTTAAGTATAGAGTGCTATGATTTTTGTGGCTACTAATACCAAGATGATCCTAAAGCTAAGAAAAATAAGAAATGCATGAAACTGATCATGCAACAGTGACTGTTCTTTTCATGGTGTGACTCCTGATGCTTTAGGAACCTGTACATATGGCGATGAAGGAATTAAGGGATTAAGTAATGTCTTATTTTTCTGATTTTATTTTATTTTATTTTTTTGTAAACTGTGTACACTTAATATCACATGGAAAATGCATTCTTTATTTCCTTATAGAGACCCTCTAAATTCTGGTTAGGTAAAACAGATCAAGGTTTTCCAATCAAACAAGAATATTCTTATTATCAGGTGTGAAAAACTGACATTTATGTTTATGAAATATGTGAGGGAATTGGGTCAGTCAGGGTTAACTGATGGCCACAGGATCGAAAGCTATTCAGGGTTAACTGAACACTTAGAGAGTAGGCTGCTACCAGAGTTGCTGGGGCTGCCCAATCACCTGGAGGGTTAACTCTTAAGGTGTATAAAGAGTTTAATTTTTAAACAATGCAGAAATACAACAACTGAAAATGAAATGAGGAAAAACTGGTGTATATAACTAGAGTTACCGATGAGGGAATGTAATACAAGATGAGAAGAATAATATTGAATAAATGGACACAAATGTAAATAAACACAAAGATTGAATGCAATTAGAAATGAGATAAGAGTGGTTAAACATAACAAAATAAAAATGGGAAAATACACAGAGAAACAGAACTATAATATAAAATGTAAACAGGTAAACTAAACAGTTAAACATAATTAGAAATAAGAATAATATGACAGTGTAATAGTTCAGTTCAGTTCTAATAATGTAGTGACTAATTAGAAATAAGAATAATATGACTGTGTAATAGTTCAGTTCAGTTCTAATAATGTAGTGACTGTTTGTGCAGTACCAGCTTTTTTGTAGTAACAGAAAATACAAAATTAACATAACTATAGTAATTATGAGATATAGCTATCATTATTTTTCACAGTTGGCTTTCTTCAGAATGCACTTGCTCTTTTGCATTCAGATATACCTACAAAAATTTTGAATACATAACTAGGTCAGGAATGTAAAAAAGATATAATTGCAATATTGTGTGTTCATATCCTGTGCCTAATTAGTTAGAGTTAAGTATCATTTATCAACCAATTTGTAATTTTACATAATCATAAGAGTTTTTATGCTAAAATGTCACTTTGAACACATCAACTAGCTAAATTTCTGTTTCAAATATATAAAGCAATTTTCACTAATAATTTTCTCTATAATTTTTTTTCTTAGTGTAATTATTTTCTTGTATTCTTTCAATAATATTAAAATTTGAAACAAAATAAAACAACAATTGGCTGACGAAACTCTCAACATGCGAATGCTTTACTTTGGGCCACCATAGCCAATAGACATAATAATTCGTAATAATACAAATTAATTATCTTTGACAATTATGTTGCTGCCAAAAGAATTAGTTCTATTAAATCAGCAAGTTTTGAATCAATTTCTTACTTTTTGTGCTAAAGAAATGAGATGGAAAAAATATTAACTAAAATTTCTTATTTTAATAGTTTAATGGTTTTAAATTACCTCACTTGCATCCTCACTCTGTTCAGTTGTCTTCATTTTATCCTAACAGCATTTATTATAATGTGTTTAAGACAGGTGTCTCATGTTCTAGTAACTATTTGTATGTAAAATCATACTGTAGAAACTAGCGACTACTGCATTCAATCTGAGGTTATCTGAGTTATTGTTGGGTCAGTGTGTCACTTCAATTTTTGAATTGTATTATATAGCCCACATTTTAAGATGAATAGCTAGCTATGTAATCAATATAAAATTTTAAACATGACGTATGATTGACGTAACTTACTTCATCTTGTTTACAGCTACAAGAAAATAAAACAACCATTATTACTTTCCTATGCATACTTCATAATGTTTAAAAATATCATAATGCAATAGTGGCTAGTTACCTGAGATCTTCTTTGTGAGAATTAGCTTCTTCGTGTTCATGCATATCCTAAGAACAACAACAATCTATATCTTTAAAGTGTTTAAAATTTACCATTAATAGTAGGTGACTTTCGCTCATCCCAGATTGTGTAACTTCCTTGGAAAAACTTACTTCATATTATGTCATTGTGGTTAGTGCATGCAAGTAAATGCTATAATAATGGTGCTTTGTATAATTAAATTAAATAAGAAAAAAGTGTCTTGTACTATTAATACACTTTTTATGAGGAAATTGTTCCAAAGTCAGCTTTGTGAAAATGAAAAATCTTGTTATACATGTAATATAACTAGCCTAACAATTTATTTCAGTTCCATATGTAGAGTAAGGCTAGAATTGATGGAAGTACTAATCAATACATTTTAAAATGATTTCTAATGAGTAAAGCAGCAGGGGACTTCCGTACTATTCGTGTGTGGAAAAAAACAACAGCAATGAATTCAGTGCAAAATAATAGTTTTTGGAAGTACAAGTATTTTGGACAGAGTTCTCTCATCTAAAATAAAGTGATTTTATCTCTTAAAATGACTACACATTAGACTTCAATTGATTTTAATTGCTGCTTGAATTGATCAATAATTGGTAGTGTCACCAATATGAGCAAGAATGCCAGTTCAGCATGTGTTTAGAGTGTGATGTAGAGTCAAGTATGATTACTGTCAGATCATGGAAAGTTATGTTATAATCATTTTAGTATTTGAGTGTGAAGCTAGGGGCTACAAAAAGGTGATTATATTATAAAAGAATCATAATAGCAGAGCAGCTTAAAGTGCTGCAGTTGTGGTGATTTATTATAGACTAGTAAATTGTATCTAGTGCAATATTTTTTTTTTAATTAGTGTAAAGACTATTGCAGTATTATGACAATTTTTGTGGTGATAACTTACTTGACTTTTCTCACGGCTAAAAATATGAAAAAACAAACAAACAAACAAACAAGTAAAACTTTGGTAAGCCATGAAGATATAATTAAAAAAGTTCTTGATTTAATGTCAAGGATTATTTATTGGCAAATAAAATTTTTAATTTCTGCAGAAGAAGACTCTTATGTCTCATCAGAGGTAAAATGAAACATAGCTTTCTCTCTTATTAAATTTCATTTAACTTGACAGTAAAATCATAGTGCATAACTAATTATTTTTAAGTTTTAATGTAGATTTTGTCGTCAGAAATGTTCTATTATAATGCTGTAGTTTATAGTGGCTGTTATGCATACATTTGTAATTAATATACAATATGTATTATCCCAAAGCCAAATCCAACTATCATGACAACTCAATTTTTTTTAGAATACTTTAATGGTTACAAATTATGTTGGAAATTAAGCAGACACTATGAGCTAATTATGAATACTGCATATCCAATGCCAAATAGTAGCACAAGGTGTTTGGTTCATACAAAGTTATCACATGCTGATTAGCATTTATTGGACAATTTCTTTTCAGCTTTATTTAGTTAACAGTTAACTGTACCTTTGGTTATTTCAGGACCTCTATGTACATTCCTGGCTTAAATCACCGAACTTTGTACTGATGATCGTTATATGTAACTGATTATGTATACTAAGATAGGACACACCCTTTTATGGTTAATTGTCTCATATCATGTTAGCTGCTTTTTTTTGAAACTAGCATTTTGAGGGTTATGCAATTTTTTCACTGGTCAAATAGAGTCTCCCAACAAGTTTGAAGTGATTTAATGTCTGCCCATAAATATATGTCACATTACAGCTTGTGTATGTCGTCGCTATGCTGCCTCTACCAAACTAATGATAGCAGTGAAATGAGATGCCGAGCTCAAGTAGTAAAGACTTTAATACATTTAGCTCCACAGAGCCGTAATTAGTGATTGAATGAATTTAAAAAAAAGACAACAAAAAACACACATAAAATAAAGATAACAATAAACCAAAAAAATAAAAAACCAAAAAAAAACATTACACAGTTTTAGTGCTAGCTGCTTTAATGCTTGCTATTTTAGTGCTTGCTATTTTAGTGCTTGCTATTTTAGTGCTTGCTATTTTAGTGCTTGCTATTTTAGTGCTTGCTATTTTAGTGCTTGCTATTTTAGTGCTTGCTATTTTAGTGCTTGCTATTTTAATGCTTTGCTATTTTAGTGCTTGCTATTTTAGTGCTTGCTATTTTAGTGATTGCTATTTTAGTGCTTGCTATTTTAGTGCTTGCTATTTTAATGCTTGCTATTTTATTCCTTACTATTTTAGTGCTTGCTATTTAATGCTTTGCTATTTTAGTGCTTGCTATTTTAGTGCTTTCTATTTCAATGCGTGCTATTTTAGTGCTTGCTATTTTAATGCTTGCTATTTTAGTGCTTGCTATTTTAGTGCTTGTTATTTTAGTGCTTGCTATTTTAGTGCTTGCTATTTTAATGCGTGCTATTTTAGTGCTTGCTATTTTAATGCTTGCTATTTTAGTGCTTGCTATTTTAATGCATGTTATTTTAGTGCTTGCTATTTTAATGCTTGCTATTTTAGTGCTTGCTATTTTAGTGCTTGCTATTTTAGTGCTTGCTATTTTAGTGCTTGCTATTTTAGTGCTTGCTATTTTAATGCTTGCTATTTTAGTGCTTGCTATTTTAATGCTTGCTATTTTAGTGCTTGCTATTTTAATGCTTGCTATTTTAGTGCTTGCTATTTTAGTGCTTGCTATTTTAGTGCTTGCTATTTTAATGCTTGCTATTTTAATGCTTGCTATTTTAGTGCTTGCTATTTTAATGCTTGCTATTTTAGTGCTTGCTATTTTAATGCTTGCTATTTTAGTGCTTGCTATTTTAGTGCTTGCTATTTTAGTGCTTGCTATTTTAATGCGTGCTATTTTAGTGCTTGCTATTTTAATGCTTTGCTATTTCAGTGCTTGCTATTTTAGTGCTTGCTATTTTAATGCTTGCTATTTTAGTGCTTGCTATTTTAGTGCTTGCTTATTTTAATGCTTGCTATTTTAGTGCTTGCTATTTTAATGCTTGCTATTTTAGTGCTTGCTATTTAATGCTTTGCTATTTTAGTGCTTGCTATTTTAATGCTTTGCTATTTTAGTGCTTGCTATTTTATTGCTTGGTGCTAGCTATTTTGGTGCTTGCTATTTTGGTGCTTGCTATTTTAGTGCTTGCTATTTTAGTGCTTGCTATTTTAGTGCTTGCTATTTTAGTGCTTGCTATTTTAGTGCTTGCTATTTTAGTGCTTGCTATTTTAGTGCTTGCTATTTTAATGCTTGCTATTTTAGTGCTTGCTATTTTAATGCTTGCTATTTTAGTGATTGCTATTTTAATGCTTGCTATTTTAGTGCTTGCTGTTTGAGTGATTGCTATTTTAATGCTTGCTATTTTAGTGCTTGCTGTTTGAGTGATTGCTGTTTTAGTCCTTCCTGCTTTTTTACTTGTGGTATTAAAGGGAAAATGTTGTGCAAAAATTTGTACACTAGTAAACATGAGATGAATATGTAAAATCTAAGAATAACGTAAGTAGATTATTAATTTAGAAAGTATAATGTAATAAACACAAAGGAAATCAACAGATATGAATATCAATTCCAATTTCAAAATATTAATCCAAAATATTACCAATAGGACAAATCTTGAAACCAGAGTTAAAATTATTGTTGCTGTATCTTTCCTGATGTTTATCAATTCCAAAATATTCCTATTAACCCTTTCACCGGCAAGTTTATTTAGACTTTTCTAACAATTACCAAAAAAAAATGTAATAAATCAGAATTTCATGATAGTTCATAGCAACAATTGAAAAAGATGCTTATTATTATCTAAATATTACTGTAAAAAAAAATTGTTGCTTAGCAACTAATTTTCGGTAATTAGCACTTTCAAGCCACAATATAAATATCATTACTATTTGAATTTCAAACTTAGCTTGGTGAAATAATAGTAAATAGTCAAGTACCTGGTGTTATATGGAATGTTGCAAGAATACTACTGTCTCAATAATATACACAAGTAATTCTAAGGCAGTTGATATTATTTGGACTTGCTAAAACCTTTTATACTATTTCATTACAATGTTTACTGTATAATTTATTGCTAAGTCAATTATAATTTATTTTAGTGAAATTATTACATGAACTAATTGATAGGGTAGAAATTATAATGCACAAGTATTTATAAGTTTGATATGTTCACAATGAGAAGTCAACTAATGTGTGGTATTTCTTGAAGCAGTTTCTGCCAGAAGCAATACACATGCAGACCTTGCAGTGCTCACACTGGATGCGTGACTCATGGCGGTCCCCAACTATTGAAAGGTTTCTTCGCTGTATGATAGCCAAGCACACGACACAACTTCCCTTCCTATCTACATGTACTAGCCAGTGGCCTAAATTAGAGTTGAGCCTAACAAGTTGAATATGCTCTACAGAACGAGGCCGTCCACTGCTTCGATGCCTGGAAGAAAAGCTACCAATTAGCTCCTTTGCAAGCTCAAGCTGAAATGAAAGCATATCTCTTTTCTTCCTTCCTCGCTGCTGATGTTCACCAGACCTGACCATCTTCTCCATGCAAAAACTATTCAAAATACACACCTCCAAACAATAAAAAAAAATACGACGCCACCACTTCCTTGATTTTCTGCCAATGTTATAATAACTCTCAAGTTGATCCCCCTTGTCTACACCTCTCATATACTTCTGATAGTCTGGCAAACAAGGAGGACATGGAACATCAGCTTGACTACCATCAGCTTGTCTCCTTTTCACTACTGGATTTCCCACACGCTCACCAATATGCATGATAGTGAGAAAATACAAGGACCTCTTATCCACCCATGAACATGCTAGAAGAGGACCATTACTTAAGTACTGGTATGTACCGCGGTTTAACTCTGTAGCCTTGATGATTAGTTCATGTGGAAACCCAAGTTGTGAGGGGCGTACAGTACCATAAGCATTGATACCTTGATGTTTGTATAGACGGTAGTAAAGAAGAGGACTAGTGTAAAAGTTATCAGTGAACAGTTGGACACCCATGTTGTCAAAACCTTCCATTAGGTCTAACACAACCTTTGTACACAGTCCTACATCACTTACACAACTGTCTAGTCCTTTCCCAGTATAAATTTGTGTACGCTTGACATAGCCAGTTGGAGCATCAGCTAGGACAAACACTTTATGCCCCATTTCGTGGGTTTGTCCTTCATATACTGCTTGAATCTGAGTCTACCCCTGAATGGGATCATAGCTTCATCAATAGTGCATGCTTGATGCATTTCAAACTCAGATTCAAAAAGTGGACAAAGCAGATCTAACAGTTTTCTAACTTTGAATAACTTGTCATGTCCAGCCTGACCATATGGAACATGCTTGTCATTATCATTCAGGTGAAAAAACCTAAACAACTGTTCAAACTTTTTTTGGGGCATTATATTACTGATACCTGGAGTGCTGATGAGGGAAAATTAGTTGACCAATATAGTTCTAACCGTGGCAGCCGAACTATACCCATCAAAATCAAAACACCAACAAATGATTATAGCTCTTCTACAGTGGTGTCTGACCATGCATGACAACTCGGATTACTCTCAATGCAGGTATTAGCATAGCGATTCGTTTCAACTTTCATCAAATCTAGTAATGCATATATTGCTAGGAAGTATGTGTAAGTAAATCTATTGGTGTCTGGCCAGATTTACAGTTATTTCTACACCTATACAACCAATAAAATTGATGTAGAGCTTTTTGTGACTGCCCTAATTCTACTGCTATACCTCACCTGAAGCTTTTCTTGGCTCAGCAATACCATCAGGTTTGGCAGCGACTCTACTGCTTAGAGATTCTAACTCAGCATTGTCAAAATGCTGCTGTCCAGCATAACCAAATATTCCCTCGCCGTCATCGTCGCTGGAGTCACCCTCGGAAAGGCTAAAATCGTCCTCGAACAACCGTTGAAGTACCTCGTCGGCATCCATTGTAAACTTGCGGTGAATTTAAAAATTCAAATTTACTTTTCCATTTTTTCGTTAGTTACCCGTTATACAAAAATCGGGTATTTAGGGTGCAGCTAGGACTGTTCCTTCTGCGCAGTATGGTAATTGATTCATGGACGGTTTGGACGTGGTTCGATTTTTACAATTTTGTTAATCGCAGAGTGCCATATGGTGCTATTGCCGGTGAATGGGTTAAACATTTTTCCAATTCCACAATCTGTCAACTAGGTAGATGCCCAATGTTCATTAAACATACAAATCAGTACTGCTCATAATATTTACTGAAATAACATGCTTGTATTCTTTTATTAATAGAAACCTTCCACTCACTCTTTTATCATACTTATAATATTGATTGTTGGTATTGGAAATTGCCTCACAGCTTTATTAATTTCATTAATTCTATTTTATGAACTCTTAATCACTGCAAATTTTTTGATATTTCAATGCTAGATAGGACTTAGAATAATGGCCTGAATAAAAGTGTATAGTGCTTGCACTAGTTTATTTTTTATTGTCAAACTCATTTTAATCACTGAGGTAGGGTACTGCAGGTTTATACATGATTTTTAAATTATGTCTAAGTAAAAATGGCATGTCCTATATCAGAACAAGGGTTAGTACCTTTGAAATGTTATCAGTATCAAATAATTTCTGATAAAAGCAAACATGAGAACTCCTAAGATAGTAGTCTATAACTGGAATAAGGAAACCAAAGGAAGAAGAAGATGAGATGGAAAACTTAAGTAATAGTAGAATATTCATAGACTACTACCTTATGAATGGCCTTATTAAATAATAATAATGTAAAATCTTAGATAATACTTGCTAATCATTTACACCATCTGAACACACTTATTTATGCAATTTTGGGACTATAATATATTGTACAAATATTACTCTATGGAAACAGCTTTAATTTAAATCTTAAATGATTCAAATCCACTTAGTTACAAATGAGCACATCATGGATGTAACGTTACACAATAGAAAGCAGTAGGCTTAGAATAATGCAATGACGACGTGAAATCATCTGGTCACATGAGCATGCAATAATTTTACTTGTACCCAATAGATTATCAATTAGAAAATTATTGTGTACAATAGACATTAATATCTCATACCCTCAAAATGTAATTCTTGATACCTTATTTTGGCAATAAGTAAAAAAACATTATAAACACAGCAAGTCATAATTATTATTTGTGGTTATACTTACCGAAAATTTACTTTGACAATAATCACAGTAATCCAAATAGCCACGATGATCACAATATCCACGATGATAAAAATAAAGGCAATTATTGTATTTACTACAAAAATGTTATAGTATATTATATAACCGTATATTAAGATTTCAATGTGGTATATATAAAGAATTAAATCAAAGCAGCTATCACATACAACAATTACATTAAAATACAAACTTTCAATTAAACCGAAGTTTAGTAATGAGTTTATTGAACATGAAATTAATGCCGATTATATGGCTATAAGTAAATATTGTTAAATAAGTGGTCATGTTCACTGACAGTGGCTAATTTTATGGTTAATACAATATTATCACAAGCCGTTAGTAGTAGGAAAAAAATCTTTTGCTGGTTATGTTCAACAGAACTGTTGAAATATTGTTAAAAAGTTGGTACACTATTTTGTGAACATAAATGTCTACAAATAGAGAGATAACTAGTATTTATTTATATTGTAAAAAAAATTGAAATTTGCAGCCAGTCTTTCACATTAATACACTTGATTTACTGTCTGGAATAAGTTGAACACTTCGTGACAATAATGGCTCTAGAACATATTACGCAAGTCGCCTTGAAACTGAAAGACTGGCTGGCTGATGATCTTTACATGCCTAAGCTGATAATACCATGAGGCTTTAACTGCTGATGAGACTTGTACTGATGATTCTGTATGACATTTAGACTATCAAAATTACTATAATGTAGGTCTGGGTTGAGTTGACAAATCACAAATGTAGCAGAAGAGGAATGCTCTTGCCGAAACTGGAAAACAATTAAGCTCACTTGACCATGCATAATATTAACTCTGATGCACAATAATTAATGCCCATGGATGAAACCAGGAGGGTTGTAGGTGCAGATTATTACCATAAGGTCAATTGTTATAGTGAAGAAAAGCAATGACAATGTTTTACACAAGTGCATAATAAATTTAACATCAATAGCTAGTGTTGAATGTGGTATGCTTGAGCTTTTGTTCAGATAGCACAAATTGCTTACGGTCCAGAATTACCATATTTTCTGCAAAGAAACAATTTGAGTAACACAGAGGCAGATGTAAAAAGGGTATAGCAGCCAAACTACAGTTTCTCAAAGTGTGGGTATGGGCCTTCATGGGGCAGTGTTCCACCTGACAGCTGTTCAAATAATCATATTCAAGATTGGTTAGTTCATGATTACTGAGTTCTACTATACCATACTGTGAAAAATCATTCATTATACATAATAACTTGCTTTGTAGTAGAGTATGAAATATAAAAGTAGGTCATACGCAGGCCAATATGCTATAACTATTTTAACATGAAAAAAAATAATAATTTGTGTGGTTAATAAAATATGGAATTATCAATATTTATATATGACATATTTTTGCTCTCTAAGGCATCAATTGGAAAAACATATTTTCTGAAAGTTGGCATTATTCCTAACACTAAAATTGTTTGTAGACTACTAACAAAAATGAGCTCAATGAAATTAAGAAAGCTGGGAAAAGGAATTTGTCAAGTAGGACAAAGTCTTATCAACATTAACAAACTTTAAGTTTAATTCTATGCTTTAATTACCAAAACCCTGACTTTTATGGTCTTAACATGTCCATTAAAATGTCTGAATGAAATAACTATCAAAGTGAACTCACATAGTTTGTTTGTTGCAGAGGTAGTTATAACCATACTGGAATACATATATGTAGCAGAGTAGTAAGGTCTTGTATCAATAATACCGTGATTTGTTCCATTTTCTAAGAAGACTACTATGTGATATTGTAATGTATCATTAATTTCAAAAGTCACTTCATCGCCACATTTATCTCGATTTGGTTTAATATTTAAAGCATTGCCTATTTGATTCACTAGTAATACTTGATAGTACTCAACTTGACATTCACAAGTAATACCTATGGTTGTCATATTCTCAAACTTCCTACAGTCTACAGTCTTGAGTTGATCATTTTTGGTAGTCCCCAATCCTAATCCAATAAGATCATATAATTGAAATTAAAATTATTACTATTTACGAGAATATGAAAAAATTACTTCCTATTGAATAAAACATAAATTTCTATATTTTGCAATAGTTAGGTAGCCCAATTTATATTACGTAATTTATTCTTGGTTCAAATTAAATATGTAAAAATATGGAAAAAGTAAACACAAAAGAAAATGCCTTTGGCATGTGTTGTGATCTGGAGTTCAGAAACATTATAATATAAGTAAGAAATTGCAAGAAGTATCTTTATTATTGCTTACCATTTATCACCTCACAATCTGTAATATTAGCTGGAGCACTGAAGTAAACCATATTGTCACTTTCAATATCATATGAAAATATCTTATAAGTACCAGAAGAAATTGAGTCAACTACCTTATTGTTGGCATGTTCTCGACTGACAGGAAGAAATAGAGAATGATTGAAATCATAAATATCATTATCTATATTGATAATTGCATAAAAAACTCCTGCAGCTGATGAATTTTGTGCAAACAGTGTTGTTAAAGTAAGAGAGATATCCATATGATTTACTACTGTTGTCTCGATTACATCATATGTTTCTATTTAAAGAAGAAATACATCAATTGATTCTGAGCACTACGTCATGTATTACTTGTACAAAATAAAAACAATTGAACTCAATAATTAAACTTCACATAAGATGAAAAAATTATAGTATTTTGTAATATTATATAACATGTTAGAATCATTTTTATATCATACATTTGACTAATGAACCAAAGAAGTTTGCCATGTATGCTGGAATGCCTTATTTGTAAATAAAAGCCTGTGCAAATTCTTGAATTTGTGAACAGCTAAATTACTTAGTAAGTTTACATTTATTTCTTACCAATTTGCAGATTCATCTGATTTAGATTTATTCTATTCATAACGTCATATAGAGTAACATTTATCCATTGATTATCAGGCCATTCAAAAGAAATGCCAGCTGTATGAAATTCAGTGATTTTATAAATGGTTCCATCGACTTCCAATACTGTAGACTCTTTACAAATATGCTGCACCTATTTAGAATATCACATTGTCATTATAATTGAAAGAGCAAATGAAAACAGCTATATATCAAGTTTATTTTTATACCCTAATTATTCTATCAAAAAGGTGGTGAATTTTGGTGTAGTTATTTATGTTTTAATACAACATTGTGTCATCTATCCATTTGTCTCTAAGTGTCAGCATGGTATCCATTGATGATTATAGATTTTTATCGGCAAGTGAGTAAAGCTAGTCAGACACTGTCAGGGGGAAACGAGTGAAATGAGCGAGGTAGTATTAGGGGTGGAAAATTTTTAATTGGGTACAGTAGCACTCTCTATTTAAGGTTGGACATTCAGTAAGAAACAAAGCTCTAAGCATTTTCAGCATTGAGGAACTTTTATCTTCCAAAAATGCTTGCATTGTTTTTAAGACCCCAATGAAGCACTATATCAAACTGCAAAAACTTTGTTTATTCTAGCTATTCATATTCAGGGCTGATGCATTTTTTTTAATTGTGTAAAAAAAACAAACTGCTATTAATGTTCACACTATGTCATATTCAGATATCTGGTGATACATAGTGCTTTAAGCTTACCAATAACACCTGAATCAGTTTTCTTCCTGCATGACTAATAGATTGTATGGTAATGCTCGCCAATGTCCACACTATAATAAAACACAAAGAAATTATTAGGCAGATTTAGATAGTTTATAACAAAAAAATTCTTTTATATAATATACGAATTTAGATTGGAATATAAATGTTATCCTGAAGCTAAGTTATATATTCACGATCTGACTGAAATAAAAAAAATTGTAATACCCTTGCTTTATTAAACTTACTAAGATTCATTAGTGGAAAAGAATCCGACTTAGTGCGTCCGACGATATTGATAGCGTACACTGTTACATTATATATGTTGCATGCTATATCAGAGGGCAATTGTGGTTCCGTGTAATTGAATTCTGAAGTGGTGATATTGTCTCCAGAGAACAATATTTCATTAGATGAATTTTTTATCATAATCTGATAAAATACATCTGGATCAATATTTGGAAGGTCATACGTTGGCACTGGGTCCCACATTATGGAGATGTAAGATTCAAAAATGCTTACTTGTTGTACCACCACTTTCGACAGTTTACCTAATTAATTAAAGTAAAAAAAGCTAGCTTTAAAGTAATTTAAAGAGGATTTATAATACCTTGTACATGAAGAGTAAAAGGATCACTTGTTAATCTTGTACCACTTGTAAACATAGCCTCACATAGCACGTACATTTTGTCGTAGTGAGTAGAAACAGACAGCAAGATTAAAATGCCTATTATTTCTCCATACCTTGGTACTACATGAATCTCGACGTCAGTCCTTGTGCCATCTATTTCAGTCCCATTTATGTACCAAGTAAGCCTTGTAATATCATCAGGTTCAACTATGCAGGTTAGAATGTTACTGCTCCCAGCAACAATTACCTCCTTTTCAGAATGGAGCATCACTAAAATTATAAGTTTTTTGTTTACATCAATAAATCTCTGTAAAACAGGTACATTATACTAATTTAAATGACAAATTTAATTGTTTCCTGAAATACTGCAGTCAAACTCACAGTGATAAATTATACATGCATACATTATATTTAATATTTAATATATGAGTCAGAGTGTGATATGGCAAGATCAGGAATAAAGCCTGAAGGTGAAATATTTTGTCATGTGACTCTCTGACAGTGGAATGAGTGGTGTTTTCTATGTTGGATATCTTCATTGCAGTACCTTGTGCCTTGGCTGTAAAAATCTCTAGGGGTTCCCCATACCCACAGCTGACATTGTAGCAGCTGCTCTAACCTGATTGGGGTTGAGTAGGCTTCATCAAGAAAGATCAAGCTGTATAAACTCAGAAAACTGGTGGTCTGTGACTATAACAATGAAGCACCAAAGGTGTGAACCCTCAGCCGCTACTATACACTAGCTAGCTATTATAATATTATAATCTCTGACCAAAATAATATTTTAATGGCTATTCTAATCAGGTATCAGCTCAAGCAATGAAAATGGTACATGTAAACTATGTCTCAGTAAGAGAAGCTAAACAGGCTAAAGACACTCACCCATACTTTCAACTCAAAATATTCTTCAACAACTCCGTTAACTTCCAGTGGAATAAAGCAAGCTACCGCGTGGACCGCAAGGATTAAAGTTTTGCTCACGTGATTATGGCATGACAATAGGTGGTGTTACCCACAAAAGTTAGTGCCTACGCGGAAATGAAAGCTTCTGTTTTCTTAAAATTCAGCCTGAAATTCAGAAAAGTAGCACAATGCAAGGTCCTAAATATCCGTTCTGAGTAAGTTCATACATAAATCAACAGCTAATTGTCAGTAATCTCCAAAAGTAGAGCGTGACAGACAGACAGACATTGAGGATTGATTGTAGATTTCATAAAGTCAACTGTAATCTGTCTCCCAGCTCTTGGAGTATTTTCTTTTGGATGATTTAGTTTGGCATTTACTATTAATTTATGAGTCAAAAGCATAAGTTAGCATACAGCTGACCAATAAATTGTATATCCTGTACTGATACATTTGTTGGAACTGCCCCTCCCCCATCTTCCTACACATATACATATATACATATAACAAGTAAAAAGGGGATGCTGTTACCTTTGCTCATGGAGGAAATGGCTGTAAAAACTCGCTTGTTAAGTTAGTTTCATTGTACTTTGATTAAATGTTCTAAGACCTAAATGATAGTACGCTAATCTATCCTTACGGTGTTACTGCATAATTGCAATTGCCATTTCAATGTGTATGCTTCTGTTCATATTCTATGACATGATTAACTTATCCTGGACAGTTTTAAAACTGGCATAATTCTTCACAGCAAAAAGTTGCAAAAAGTAGACGGACAGCATTTTTTATTCAATATTAACCTTTAAATTGTCTTTATGAGTACTTTGAATGTGGAAGCATTGTCTTTTTTTTTTTTTAAACCAAAAAGTCCTGATTAAAATTGTTTTGATTTACTTGGGGTGATCATTGTATATTCTAACTATAATATACTTTACCTTGCTATACGAGTGCACAAGCAACAACACATTTATGTGAACAAATAAACTGGTCAAACAATTTAAGAACAAAAATGAATGGTTCAGATTACTTTATCCACAAATTACCTGACCATCATCACCAAGAGTGTTTTATGATAAAAAATATTATGAAATAATTATGCATATTTGTCTATATGGATGAAATTATAGATATTTTAAGTATAAACTGCAAGCACTTTAGTTGGGCCAGCTCATTCATTCTTAATTTTAAAATGGATCTGTGTATTTTTTACTTAACATGAAAGACATATCTTGTTTCATTATACTAAACGGAATGAATTCACATAGTTACCCAGATGTGAATTCATTAAAAACATAATCAGAATAGATTTCCTATTGAATTACCAGTAGTAGCGTGAGTGTGAGGGAAAGCAAAACTCAGCAGAGTCATCAGTATAATCGTTTTTGTGGCAGGATAGAGAAGGCATCCCATTGTTATCATCATAATAAGTTCTGATTGTTCAATTTGTTAATAGCTACAATGTTTTGAGTATTATAATTCCGACGTAGTATTAACAAATTCTTGTAGAAGTCGGTAAGGTATTGCAATGTTTTTTCAAAGATTCTGCAAGAATAAAATCAATGAGAAGTCATATTACTAGAACTACATATCTACTATATAAAATTGTTGCAATATAAAAAGTATTAAATCAATACAACAGTATTATTAGAATATTGATATGAGCAATCATTATAGTTATTACAATGAATTTAGAGGTTGAAGTGAATCTAGTGTACTTAAAATGAGTATCACAGTATTGGTATTTTCAGCAACACTAATAAAATATCACACTTTCAATGTTGGTTAATGTTATGTCAATTCACTAATTATAAATTGATATGCCAAGTAATAGTTCCCCTGTCAGTTTGATTTAACTCCATATTAAATCTTCTGAATACTTCAAGATGATAACTACAACCCAACTACTCAATGATTTTAGTTAATGTTAACTCAGTGATTAGTATTATCATGTCTCTGAAATGCTTAAACTTTTTTTTAACATTCGCTATCTTTGTCTAATATAATTTATAGCTGATTTTAAAATCAAACCTACCATAACAGCAAAAACCATATAACAATGTTATTGTGTCACATAGCATGTATGAAGACATAAACTATTGATTAATGCCAAAAAACAAATCATATCTAGGCACAAAAAAATACAATTATATGTTTACCTACTTTCGGCCTTAAAAAGCAACTTGTAAATATAGAGGCTTTTTTGAATATATAAATTCTCAAGTGTTCCAAAAACAATTTCAGCTTGATTGCCTAAGTGTAACTTTAGCAAACTCAGAAAAATAACGAAAATCTAAATTGGCCTCCTTAAAATAGCTAGCTTTATGTAAATTTTACATGTAATATTATATCAGCATAATTGTTATCTTTATAATAATCTGGGTCCAGTTACAATTAAATACATATTGGCTGTCAAAATAGTCTTTCTATTTAAAAGAATAAAAAAAAACTCAGTATTTTGTGCATAATTTTAGCACAAAATACATGAGAATCTATAAATAAGTTAATAATAGCTAAATAAATATAATAATCCTACACAAGGTAACTATTATGGTCATAATATTAAAGAACAGCTATACCAAAGCTTGAATAACAACAATAAGAAATAAATTAGAAATGAATGCCCCAAAAGCTATTATTTACATAGGTCAAACAATACAATTTCCTATAGTATATATATATAGGTGATGACAGAAAACTCTACTTTTTGCCCTGTGTTAGAATTTTAATATTTACAAATAAATTATGTTAAACATAAAGCCATATGACTTGAATTGTATAGAAAGGAAAAACAAGCATCATTTTTTTAAAACAAAATCAACAGTAGGAATCCATCTCTGTGCATGACTTAGATTTAGCAAACCGCATGTGTTGTTTAGCCTACGGTGCGCACGATTTAGCAAACCGTGTTTCCTATTTTAGCAAACTGTGTGCGTTATTTAGCAAACCATGTGTCCGATTTGCTAAATTGGCGACATTGAATTTTTTCTCAATTTTGGTACAAACGGCACTCCATACTTTTGCGACCAACAATGCTGCAATGACCTCTGAAATACAATCTTTTTTTTTCCAAAAGATCGCTTTGGAATATAGTAAACGAAGGACAAGGCTGGTCTAGGGTTTCCTAAAAAGCCTTTGATATTAGCTCTGATAGATTTCACCGCTCAATTTTGACCGACCAAGTTCGACAACGACCACGAGATCTGGTAAAGAGTAGAAAACATAAATACACGCCCCTTGTTGTGCAAAAATGGGTGCGGTCGCACGGCCAGCTCAAACACAGCTGACAACAGCACAAAAACTACAACAAAGCAATGAGTGGAGATTTACATAAAACTGCACCCACTATGAAACCTTGTGCCCTCATTTTTCAGTTTGTCATCAAACATTATTGTGAGCTTAAACTAAAAAAAATATTGTTAGGCCTCTGTTAAGTACATACTACTATAACCCTATCGCCCATGCTCGCTGAGGGTTAATGAGCCTATAAGAAACCTGAAGAAGTGCTGTAATTATTTACCTTAAAAATATACAGCTTACTACTTTACTGCTCCTGGATGCAATAAGCTGGAAAAACAAGGTAACTATATTGATGATATTTATTGTCTGGTGAGTCAGCACCACCATAAAGATAATCATGAGGCATGAATCTCACTAGTGAACTATGCCATCTGCTCAGCTTCCTGTAGACTACCTTAATACAATACTATATTCATGAATCAGGGATTATTTTTCACCCTCAAGTAAGAGTCAGTAAGGTCTGCTTGTGTTTCTGTGAATCATAGTTCTATAACTAGTACCATAGCCAATATTATAAACTAACATAAATTAACATAACCTTTGTGCAAAAATGGGTCAAATGGCATAGTTCACTAGTGAGATTCATGCCTCATGATTATCTTTATGGTGCTGACTCAGCAGACAATAAATATCATCAATCTTGTTTTTCCAGCTTATTGCATCCAGGAGCAGTAAAGTAGTAAGCTGTATATTTTAAGGTCAATAATTACAGCACTTCTTCAGGTTTCCTATAGGCTCATTAACCCAACAGCACAAAAACTACAACAAAGCAATGAGTGGAGATTTACTTAAAACTACACCCACTATGAAACCTTGTGACCTCATTTTTCAGTTTGTCATCAAACATTATTGTGAGCTTAAACTAAAAAAAATTATTGTTAGGCCTCTGTTAAGTACATACTACTATAACCCTATCACCCATTCTCGCTGTGTCAGCGGTGTTGGAGCTGGCCGTGCGACCGCACTCAGCTTCGTTTAGACTATACTGTATTTATGAATCAGGGATTATTTTTCACCCTCAAGTAAGAGTCAGTAAGGGCTGCTTGTATTTCTGTGAATCATAGCTAGTTCTATTCTATTATTATAGAAAAGGGACGGCTAAAACTAGTACCATAGCCAATATAAACTAACATAACCTTTGTGGGGGAACGGGTGGTTGGCCGAGGTGGCGATGAGGCTTCCTAGGGTCCGACTGTCCCGCTCGAGGGTCGCCGCCACCAGAATCCAGGTAGTGGCTCTTGCTCGTCTCGAGTAATCCGGCTCCTTTATAACGCTAGGGTGGCCGGAGCTCTGTTGGACAATTATTCCATTGCGTATTTATGCATCATCAAACCTTATCATATTAATTGAATTGTGGGTGTGGTTTTGTTCTGTGCAATAAAAATCCTGTCTAGCGTGCATGCAAGGCGGGCGACGAAGACCAGGGCAGGAGCCTTTAGCAAATGGTCCTTCGAGCCGGATTGAGTAGAAACTAGCTGATAGAAAGCATACTGAACCTAGTCTAGTGGTTTTGACCTCGCCCTGAAGAGACCCACGAAGCATGACCAGCACAGGCACCACTGACGAACTCGCAAGGAAGAGGAGAGTTCGAGGAGGACATCGAGGTTCGGCCAAGAGAATGATGGGCCAGCTGGAGACGGTGTTAGCGACTTCTTCGCCCGACCTTGCTCAGGTATCCCAATTAAAGCGCAGCCTCGAGGAAAAAGTCGACACGTTAAAATTGCTTGATGCTGAGATTTTGAATTATATTGATGAGGATTCAGCTATTGCCGAAGAGATTGAACAGTCAGATGAGTTCAAGGGTGCAGTGTATGCAGCCATTGTCAGAGCTGAGAAAGGCCTCCCTGGAGCCCCTGGTGTCCCTACTGGGGGTGTTGTTGATCCATCTGGAGCTGCCACTCCTGCTAAGGCCAATAGGGTGAAGCTTCCCAAGCTGGAACTGCATTCATTTACAGGTGATGTTACGCAGTGGATCACCTTCTGGGACTCTTACAAATCTGCCATCCATGACAATGATCAGCTGGTGGCCGTAGACAAGTTCAACTATTTGAAGTCTCTCCTCACTGGCACTGCACTTGAGGCAATTGCAGGCCTGACCCTTTCTGCCTCTAACTATGAAGAGGCCATCACGATACTGGAGAGAAGGTTTGGAAACCGCCAGCAGATTATTGACAAGCATATGGACCAGCTGCTCAGTGTCAACCCGGTTGCTTCTGCGAGTAACCTCAGTGGTCTTCGCCACCTGTATGACTATGTTGAAACACACATCAGAAGTTTGAAATCTCTTGGGGTTACAGCAGACTCGTATGGTGACCTTCTTTCGTCTGTGTTGCTCAAGAAACTGCCCGCTGATGTGCGACTCCTCATCAGCAGGAAGATTCCAGAAGAGGACTGGAGTTTGGATGCTCTCTTGAAGGAGCTTCATGAGGAACTACGAGCTAGGGAGCGAGTGGCAATAAAGAAGCCTCCAGTGGCCGTGGGGAAAGGAGGGAGTAATGGTCGACACACGGCCTCCACCTTGGTCTCTGGTGCGACCCCGGGAGTCCCATTCTGTTGTTACTGTAGGCAAGCACATCAGCCAAAGGAGTGCAAAGTTGTCACCCAAGTTGAGGGCAGATTCTCCGCAAATTGGGCCGTTGTTTTGTGTCTCCGCTCAGGTCACATTAGTCGGGAGTGTCGCTCAAGGCTGAGGTGCGGCAAATGCAGCAGAAGACACCATGTCTCCATCTGCGCAGGGGAGAATTCTGACACTGGGGGGTCTGCCAATCTGGTGGAGCCCAGCCCAAGGGGGTCGAGTGGATCCAATCCAGTTGGTCAGAGTGGGTCGAGTGGATCCAATCCAGTTGGTCAGAGGTGGTCGAGTGGATCCAATCCAGTTGGTCAGAGTGGGTCGAGTGGGGCCAGACTGAACGTGAATGCACCTCCCTTTCCTCCCCAAGACACAGCTTCCCTGTATGTGGGAGCCAACAAGACTGTACTCCTTCAGACAGCACTCCCTACAATACGCAACCCCCACCAACCAACCATCCACCTGGTTGTCCGAGCAGTTCTGGACCTCGGGAGTCAGCGCTCCTACATTACTCAGCGAGCAGCCAAGGCACTGTCATTGGAACCTGAAGGAGTGCTCAAGATGTCCATCTTCACGTTTGGGTCATCAGAGAAGACGCTCTCTGACTGTGAGAGGGTCCGGGTGGCAATGGACACTTTGTATGGGGGAATGGTGCTACATCTTCTTGCTGTCCCAGTCATCTGTGAACCACTGGCAGCTCAGCCACTTGCCCTGTGTCTTTAGTCCTATGAGCATCTCTCGAATCTGGAATTAGCAGACTCCACAAGTGATAATTCTGCTATGGAAGTTGATCTTTTGGTGGGATCAGACTACTATTGGGAGCTTGCCACTGGAAGAATATGTCGTGGGAATGATGGTCCCGTTGCTGTTGAGACTAAGTTGGGTTGGGTCCTGTCAGGCCCTGTCCCAGCAGTTGAATCCGGCACACACGTTGAAGGTGGACTCCCGTGAAGAACGGAGCCTGGATGATGCTTTTCGAGCTTTCTGGGAATTGGAATCTTTAGGGATCTGTGGAGCTAACCAATCTGTCCACCAGGAGTTTGAGCAGAATATCTCATTCAAGGATGGCCGCTATGAGGTGGGACTACCATGGAGGAAGCCACGTCCCATCCTGCCCGACAACCACGAGCTCAGCCAGAAGCGTCTGCATAGTTTGCTGCGACGCCTTCGCCAGTCACCTGCCATTTTACAGGAGTATGATGCGGTCATTCGCAAGCAAGTGGAGCTGGGGATAGTTCAGCAAGTACCAGATTCTGATTTTGGTATAGTGGGCAGTGTTCACTACCTCCCGCACCATGCTGTGGTGAAGCAAGAGAAGGAAACCACCAAGGTTCGGGTGGTTTATGATGCCTCCGCAAGAGCTGGGGGTCCCTCCCTCAATGAATGCCTATTCGCAGGGCCTAACTTCAACCAGAAGATCCTGGACATCCTCCTCAGAATTCGTTCTTACCCAGTCGCACTCGTATCGGACATTGAGAAGGCCTTCCTGATGGTCTCCATATCAGAGGAGGATCGAGATGTATTGAGGTTCCTGTGGATAGATGATGCCACTAAAGCTGACCCAGCAGTTCAGGTCTTCCGCTTTACACGAGTGGTTTTTGGTGTGTCCTCCAGCCCTTTCCTTTTAAATGCCACTATTGATCACCATCTGAAGCTGTTCTCAAGCACAAAACCAGAGTTGGTGAGCCTTCTTCTCCAATCAATTTACGTTGATGATGTTGTGGCTGGGGCCAGAGATGTTGATGCTGCCTTGCAACTGTACAGGGACTCCAAGGGAATTTTGCGGGACGGTGGCTTCAACCTACGCAAATTTGTGACAAATGAACCACAACTTCAGAGAGCCATCAACGAACTAGAGGGAGTTCAGTGCAGTCCTGACACTGACTACGTTGACAAGACAACTTATGCGAAATCCACTCTTGGGGGAGTCCAGGAGATTAGCCCTACGGACCAGAAGGTCCTTGGCGTGAGATGGGATGTCTCAACAGACTGACTGGTCTTCAGTGTCCAGGAGATGGCTGCTCTCACAGACCTTGAGGAGCCAACAAAGAGGAAGATTGCGAGCACTGTGGGCAAATTCTATGACCCATTGGGGTTCCTTTCACCCGTAGTTGTGAAATTCAATATGTTCTTCAAGGAACTCTGTGAAGAGGGGTTTGAGTGGGACCAGAAACTTGTTGGTGATGCTCTTCGTAAGTGGCAGTCACTCATTGCAGGTCTGAAAGGTGCTCCAATTTTCTCTATTCCCAGATTTTGTATGCAGAATGTTGACACAGCATGCAGTTTACAAGGTTTCTGTGATGCCTCTATGGGAGCGTATGCTGCTGTTGTATATCTGGTGGCCCAGCCTGGTTCCGAGCCATGTGTGAGATTTGTTGCTTCCAAAACCAGGGTTACTCCTCGCCGAGAGCTGACCATACCACGCTTGGAGCTGCTATCAGCATTACTCCTAGCTAGACTACTTGATGCTGTCACGAGAAGCCTCTCACCCAACCTTTCTCTTGGCCAGCCCACATGCTACACGGACTCACAGGTGACTCTATGCTGGATTGTTGGTCAAGACAAGCAGTGGAAACAATTTGTCCAGAACAGGGTGTTGGAGATCCGTGAACTTCTCCCAGCCAGCTGTTGGAGGCACTGCCCTGGAAGCAGCAACCCTGCTGATATTCCATCACGAGGCTTGACCCCAATTGAGCTCTCTGCCAACACGTTGTGGCATTGTGGACCTGACTGGCTGTGGCACGGTGAACCACCAGGTGATGATGCCATGGAATTTTCTGAGATGCCAGTGGACTGCCTAGCTGAGGTGAGGTGCAAGGATCGGGTGACCTGTCCTCTGCTTGCTGGAGATGCTGCTGTCAGTCTGAAGAATGTCATGGAGTGTGAGAAGCATGGTTCATTCAGTCGCCTCCTGGCAGTCACAGCCTATGTTGTGAAATTTGTGCGAGCACTCAAGCAAGCCATCAAGAATCACCACTACATTCCTGGCGGTAGTCCAAATCTCGACCCACCTGTGTTGGCTGAGGCAGAAACAATGTGGATCAAGAAATCTCAGCTTCAACTCATGAAACCTGGACCAAACAATTTGATCTTTACCGTGATAAGGATGGAGTATGGAGATGTGGCGGTCGTTTACAAAATGCCAACATACCTCAGTCAGCCAAACACCCAATCATTCTTCCCAGGGATCACCACCTGACTGCACTCATTGTGGACAGGGCTCATCGCAAGGTGTGCCACAACGGCACGAAGGAGACTCTGACTGAAGTTCGGTCGAGGTTCTGGATCATCAAGGGGAGGTCCTTGGTAAGAAGACTGATTCATCAGTGCAGAGTTTGCCGACGTTATGAAGGTCAGCACTATCAGACTCCACCACCCCCACCTCTGCCTGAGTTTCGTGTGAGTGAGCGACCACCCTTTACCTTTACAGGAGTGGACTTTGCTGGACCACTGTATGTTCGGTACCCCGGCAACACTGAAATTCGCAAGGTCTGGCTGTGCCTTTTCACCTGTTGTGTTACTCGAGCAGTGCATCTGGATCTCGTCCCTGACATGACTACCACTGCCTTTCTCAGGTGTTTGAAGAGGTTTGTCGCCAGGAGGGATGTCCCAAGTAGAATCATTTCTGATAATGGTCAGACTTTCAAGTGTGCTGACAAGAAGATACAGGCCATGATGAAGCAGCGTGAGGCTCAGTGGTATCTGATGGACATTCAATGTGGAGAAGGCTCCATGGTGGGGTGGATTTTTTGAGCGGCTGATCAAATCTACCAAGAGATGTCTGCGCAAGATTGTGGGCCAGGGGAAGTTGTACTATGATGAGCTCCGCACTGTGTTGGTGGAAATGGAAGCCGTAATTAACTCCAGACCCTTGACTTACCTCTCAGCAGAAGATTTGGACGAGCCTCTCACTCCCTCTCATTTCTAGTGTGGACGACGGATTTTGAGTCTACCAGATGACCTCTCTGAGCAGGATGTGAATGAGGAAGAGTTTACACTGACCCAACCTGACCTCAGCCGGCGTCTGAGATATATTAATGCAATGCTCAACCAGTTTTGGAAGCGGTGGAAAGAAGAGTACCTCTTGGAGCTCAGGGATGCTCATCGCCGGCATGGTGGGAAGTATGACGCAGTCCCACCTGCAGTGGGGGATGTAGTACTTGTGGAGGATGAAGACAAGCCTCGAAGTCTCTGGAAACTTGCTAGGGTCAGTCGCCTCATCGTTGGTAGGGATGGTCGTCCAAGAGGAGCAGTTCTTCATGTTCCCTCCAGTGGGAACAACAATAACACACTACAATGACCTCTGCAACGCCTGTACCCAATTGAGGTAGCTGAATTGCCAGGATCAAGTGGAGAAAATTCTGCCCCAGACTCCCCGGAGATTGCTCAAGAGACTCCCGAGATGGAACCAGAGCCGGGAGGTGCGACTGGACCAAGCCAATCGAGGCCAAGACGAATAGCAGCGACTCGTGCCAGGGACAGGCTGGCGGTGTGTGCTGCACTTGAGGACGACAACATTTAATTTGACTGTGCTATGGACACATCATTGAGTATCATACACCCACCCCATGCATGTGTGTGCATTGTCCCTGTCTGTTGACCATGTCTGGTCAACAGGGGGGAGGATGTTGGACAATTATTCCATTGCGTATTTATGCATCATCAAACGTTATCATATTAATTGAATTGTGGGTGTGGTTTTGTTCTGTGCAATAAAAATCCTGTCAAGCGTGCATGCAAGGCGGGCCACGAAGACCAGGGCAGGAGCCTTTAGAAAAAGCTCGTCTAGTAATAGCGGTTTAACCCTTTCGTTCCGGATCCCGCTTTAAAGCGGGGTGAGACCGGTTGGTTTCTCCGAATTTTTAAAAATAGTTACTTTATAGCTAGAACGTTCAGATTGCATACACAGGTGCCCAATGCATTGGAGAAGCATCTAAAATAGCTTTCAGCCAGGACTGCTTCGACAGTACCTCACAGCAGTTGCTTTTATTTCTTCCTCGGCAAAAAAAAAAAACATCGGTTCTCCGTCGAATTTTAAAAAAAGTTACCTTCTTCACAGCAGCTTCATTTATGGATCCAGTCATCTCCAGAGCTTTGTAGAAGCAGCAAAAAATTGCTTGAGCTCAGTAGCCTTCCATAACACATTGAAACAACCGCTTCTTTGCCGACCAAGACTTTGCGGTTGGACTTACTGTCTTCTCCATTTTTTATAAAATCGCCAGTTCAACTGGGGACCTCCCTATTACGTACAGTCTTAGGTAATGCTTATTACATCATAGGAAAAAAGTGAGCGTGTCGTGTGACCCCGGTAACTATGCAAAAAAATTTTTTTTTCAAAGTCATTTTTTTGAAGATGGCGTCTACAAGTTACAATGCGGTGCAAGTTTAGACTTGCTTGATGCTGACTCTAGCGACTCAGGATCAAGCGGAGAGAAGGGAGACGACATCTAGGGCTATAGGAGGCCCTGTATCAGGGTTGGTGGACCAGACCCCGTCAACTCTGATACTGAAAATGGGAGTCAAGAAGATGATCGAGGTAAGCTTGTCTTTCTCTTGTCTTTCTCTTGAAAAATAGCAAGCTTCTGTTGTGGAAAGGACTCATTTATAGCTATATTGAGATAGAGTAAGCTGTTTAGCTATAATATATATATATATATATATTGAGTTTTGAGATTTGAAAGTGGCTTGTGGTTTTTTGAACAATTTCAAATTTTCAAAAAAATTTAAAATTTTTTTTAACCACATATACTACTAGGACCAGATGTGAATGCAGTCACCGACCCCGATTACGCAGATGAGGGGACAGGAGCAGAGTCTTCCAGTGATGAAGGAGAGGATACCGGACCTGAGTCTTCCAATGATGAAACACGAATAGGCAGCAGGTTCCAGTGATGAAGAAGAGGAAGTGGCTCCTCCTGCTCCGAGTTCTGGACGTCCTCGCAGTCGGAGAAGGCGGGAATTGAAGAACAAGAGTCGGGTGGATGAGGTAGGGGGAGAGTGGAAGAAAGATGACAACACACCCATTGATATTCCATAATCTTTTGTGTAAAGGACCACAGACTTTGATATTTGTGGCTGCTCCCCCCCCCCCCCCCCTGAACATCCCAAAAGTTGTAATATGTATTGTTATTGTCGTTGTCGTTGTCTGTGTTTTTGTGGTGTTGTAGTGGAGCTTCACACTCGATGTATATGTGTGTGCGTGGAGTTGAAATGTTATTCTGGCGCTTCCAGATCTAACCGGGGAGGGAACGAACTCGGGGGGTGGGGGGGTCTTTTCCAATCGGGGCTACTATGCCCATGTAAGTTGAATTTCATGTATGTGTGTGTGTGTACACCAGTCAATTTATATTATACATTTATTTTTATGATCTGTATTCACCTGTATCTTCTTTTTTCTAGTGTGTGTGTGTGTGTATGTGTGTGTGTGCATTTGTGGAATGAGAGAGAGCAACCGTGGACAAACAGTATGTGGCACTTCCGTATACAACCTGGGAGGGAACTCTGGATCTTTTTGGATCGTGACTACTATGCCCATGTAAGTTGAATTTCATGTGTGTGTGTGTGTGTGTACACCAGTCAATTTATGTATAATAAATTATACATTTATTTTTATGATCTGTATTCACCTGTAGCTTCTTTTTTCTTGTGTGTGTGTGTGTGTATGTGTGTGCGTGCATTTGTGGAAAGAGAGAGAGAGAGCAACCATGAACAAACAGTATGTGGCGTTTCCGGATCCAACCTGAGAGAGAACGAACTCGGTGGTCTTTTTCGGTCTGTGACATCATCCATGCCGGGTAAGTTGAATTTCATTTTTTCAACTTACTGATATTTGGGTGTCCAGCTAGGGCTGGGGGGGGGGGGTTATGGTACAAGAATGTCAGTGAAAAGTAATGACGGGGGAGGGGGGGTTATGGTACAAGAATGTCAGTGAAAAGTAATGACGGGGGAGGGGGGGCTCAATTCAGCGAGGCCAGCTGTTATGTTACAAATGTCATTGTTGTCTTGTGTTTTTTTGGTATTGTATGGAGGTTCTGGATCCTATGGGAGGGATCGTTCAGTCTGTGACACCATCCATGCCGGGTAAGTTGAATTCCACGTGTGTGCTTGTACTGCTTTTCATTTTCGAAGTACACTTTCTCAATACATGTTTCTCTCATGTACAGTGTGGAGTATACATAGCAGGTGTTCATACAGTGGGAGGCTAGCGCTGGGTTCCCCCCTAGAATTTTGGGAGTTGAATAGAAATGAACATTTAGGAAGCATTTATTTTTAGTCTGATATTGTATCCCATTATGTTCCTATCATAACTGAGCCATTTAGTGCATAGGACCGAACACTGATCATCAGTGTGAAGTATAGACTCGTATGCAAAGATGTGCATCAAAGTAGTGTAGGTTCCAAAAAATGGGTGTGGCGAAGTACACTCGGAGCCCCACCCCAAACAAAAATCCTGTATGAAACCGCATACAATAAATCATAAAGTTGCAATTATATAGGATCATGAATAATTTGTTGTTTGTATTACAAATATCTTTGTTGTTTGTGTTTTTGTGTATATGAAATTGTTTTGTAGTGGAGCTCGACGTCCGATGGCATACGTTCCTTGTGGACACTCATAGATGTCTCCTACATGATCACAATCAGCACCACACACAACAAACAACATATTTTATTGTTGAACTAATATAATATTGGTATATAATGCATCAAACAATATTATTTCTATTTTATTTATTTTTTTTATTGATGGGAAAAGTGGATATTTTGGGGGGGAAAACAATTTTTTTTTGAAGTATTAGTATATGGCTTAAATATTATTCAATTTTCTCAATCAAAAAATGAGGGGAATCCCAAACTCTTGGTCTATTTAGTGATATATGGTTGCTATGGGGTTTTCCCAGCCAGCATCGAGTTAAAAAAAATAAAACGGCACTGCTCTATTCCGCGGTAGAAAATTAGATTATTCCGCGCGCGTCAAAACAATTCAGGAACGAGAGGGTTAAAACTATTCTTGAAACTATTCCAGACTGATTTGACTCGTGCGTGGCTTGCCTATTATTTAATAGGCCCACGCCTTAGCAACGACTATCAGGCTAAAAATCTTGATTTTATTGAAAAGTTTATAGCTTTCGTAATGGAGATGTATAGTGTATTATCTCGGGAACGGTTAGAGCGTGGACTTTCAAACTTGGAGGATTATATTTTCAGACGTAGGCGAGCCCATTTCTGTAAAAAAAAAAAGATGCTCGCCACGTTGTGCCCTATTTTCCCATAGACGGTCACAAATGTTTTGCCATTTTGTATACTAACTGTTGTATTAAGTGTGTCTAATACCAGTTTACATTATAAAATTTCCTCAATACATTATCTTGGATTTATAGTAGCATCATTTGATTGAGACGACTCTTTATCACTAGAAGTTGTGCTTACAGTCTGTTTATGAGTACTTGTGGGAGGAACATTTTGAAGTCCTTTTCTGTGGTCCAGGGTGGTAGAATAAGCTATTTTCAAGTCAACACTATACGAATTTTCAAGTTCAGGTAGAGTAGAAAAAAAGGACCCTGCAAAATTTAAACAGCTTAAATTTATACGTATATGTGGGGGAAGGGAGAACGACGCATCTCAACACGTTAGCACCAAATGTAGGGGAAACGTACCTTCCTCTTTGTAGGTCACTGCCACCAGAGTTCGTAGCGCAGAAAGGCTCACGGCAGGTAAGAATATCTCAACTAAGTTAATATTTAATTAAGATACGCACTGGTCCGGGGACCTGAAAGATGGAACATTAAACGAACTGAACAAAAATGACTCAACCAACGTATATATAATAATAACGCGCAGGCCACTTGAGCGGGCTCAGAGCACACAACGTCAGACCTGCCACGTATACACAAATTAAACAAAACCAATAAGTTCTAAAAAATAACACACATCTAGTTCACTTGCGCACACACATACACATATACAATGTTCTAGTGTCTTTCTTCTCTATCTTCGCCTTCTCTCTTCAGGTCGTGTTTCTCCTCTACTCCTCTCTTCTCATTCATGGAGACCGGCCCCACAGTATATATGTATATGCATATACAATAAAATTACAAATGTAATTTAGAATGTACTTCATCATGTGCAAGTAATCGAATTGGTCTGCTAAAAGAATCAGTTAAATTTGAATATCTAGTAAAAACGTACCCCGCCACACAGATGCGCTGGACGTACTGCAAATTAGAATGCTGTAGCATATGGAATTTTTTATTCATTGTTATCATTCTCTACCACTTTGGTTAAGCAAGAAACAAATTCGTTTTTAAGTGTTATAGTTATTATTATGCAATAAAACAGAATAACATTTTGTATAACTAAATTGTGAATTGGTAGTGTTAAAAATTTTGAGACATTGAACTGTAGAATGTTTAGCTTAAATTGTAGCTCATACAGTTACAGATTAAGTTACCAACTTAACTATAATCATATTCTGACTAGTTGTGAATCTATAATATGTAAAGTTATGCTCTGTAGTAGAAATAGAGAGTACATTGATACTTGTTGCTACCTTCCAGTCTTTACCATCACAGATTCTTTCTTGTTTTATTTAGGTCTTATTGTTTGCTACATTCTAGGTTAGGATATAATGAATTTGTTATAATTAGGAATTCTTGGCCCTGAGTAACAATTTAGAATAGCAAGGATGCTGGACTAATTATATTTCTTTCGAACTGGTATTGCCACTATAGAGAGAGACTCATCATTGGAAGCGAAGCGGCAGTTAAAGGGTTCCGCCAGCAATTTTTTTTTTAAAAACGCGGCTACGCAGCGATCATCAGGTAGAAGGTCCGGTGTCACAGGAAAATTGGTCCGGGCAAATTGCGGTCCGATCGGACCAAATCCGCTAGCGTTATTGGTCTGGGTACAGTTCTAGACCTCAGATTCTTAATCCAACTGTTGCATAGAAAAATTATGATTTGGTGCAATACATATTTATTCAGATTAGGTAATATTGGTTGACCTAAATATTATGTTTATATGGCTGAGGTATAATCTACTTAAATCCTAATTTCTAATTAAGCAAGAATACTTAATTTCCAGACTTATAGATAGCACACATAACTGACAATCAACCAGATTCGTTAGATTTGATCCAATCTAGAATACATTCAAACAATGTGCTATAGTACAACTTGATACAAACTTAGCTTACCTGATAAAATTCGCTGAACGATTTTCAGCAAATTGATTACAGACCTAATAATTTGTTGGCTAAAATTACAAATAATAACACTGGTTTATTTTTTATCGTAGCTGAAAGCTTGTTCAAGAGTTACTGGTGATTGAGATTATCAGAATGGCAGATGTTTGATACTACAAAAGTTACCATTAATCAGGTAAGAGAGTGATTTTGTACTTGTTTGCTGAAATAAAAGGTCATAACTGCTATTATAGTGTTTGCATGAACTAAGCTAAAACATAGTAACAATACTTAGTTTTATGTTACCTAACTATCAGGCTCGCTCGCCATTTGTGCTCGAGCACACCACTAGTATATATGTCTGTATGTATGGATGGTACGTATGCACTTTAAACGCGCGCGCGGGAAACTTTTTTCTCCAAAAAACACGGCTTTTTAGGCTTGACCCCGTTTATTCTGAAACTACAGCATTAAGTAAGCCTTACTTTATACTTAAGCTCCGAAGTGTGAGAAAATTCCTGCGAAAACGCTTGCTTTTCAAAAAACAAAAAGTTGATTCGACCGGTTACTATGGCATTGAAGACCCTTTTCCAGACTTAATTTCAAAACTTCGCTGTTTTCGGGGGGGGGGGGGGGGGCGATACGGAGTGCAGATTGTTGGTTGTCAAGAGCCATTGGTAGTCAGAATGCCGTAGTAGTATTAATGCTAAAGAAGCTACTACTACTCGAGGGAAACTGAGGTAAGTACGTAATTCCATATTTGTTAGCTAAATATGCAAAATAACTCTGGCATTTTTTTTTGTAGCTAAGAGCTTGTTGTCAACAGTGACTGGCAAATTCAATCAGTCAGAATGGCTAAAATTTGGTACTACAAAAGTTACCACTGCTCAAGAAAATGAGGTAAGAGCTTCTTCAAAAAACACGGCTTTTTAGGCTTGACCCCAGTTTATTCTGACACTACAGCATTAAGCAAGCCTTACTTTATACTTAAGCTCCAAAGTGTGAGAAAATTCCTTCGAAAATGCTTGCTTTTCAAGAAACAAAAAGTTGATTCGACCGGTTACTATGGCATTGAAGACCCTTTACCAGATTTAAATTCAAAACTTCCGCCTTTTTTCCGGCTAAGTGCTGCTTGTTACTAGTTGTCAAGAGCCACCTGTAGTCAGTACTAAGAGAGCTACCACTACTTCTGAAAAGCGTATGTAAGCACATAAAGTATTAATGCTAAGGAAGCTACTACTACTCGAGGTATGCTGAGGTAAGTACGTAATTCCATATTTGTTAGCTAAATAAGCAAAAATAACTCTGGCCTTTCTTTTTTATAGCTAAGAGCTTGTTGTCAACAGTGACTGGTAAATTCAAATAGTCAGATTGGCTCCAATTTGGTACTACAAAAGTTACCACTGCTCAAGAAAGTGAGGTAAGAAAGTAATTTTGTATTTGTGTTCTAAAATTGATTGCCTTTTGTTTTTGTAGGTGAGAGCTTGTTGTCAAGTTCAAGGTAATTCAGATGGTCAAAGTAACTTCAATTGATACTACAGAAGTTATCAATACTCAAGAATGATGTAAGTAGGAATTCCATATTTGTTGGCTAAAATTACAAATAATAACACTAGTTTATTTTTTATCGTAGCTGAGAGCTTATTCAAGAGTTACTGGTGATTGAGATTATCAGAATGGTTATGTTTGATACTACAAAAGTTACCATTAATCAGGTAAAAGAGTGATTTTGTATTTGTTTGCTGAAATCAAATGTCATAACTGCTATTATAGTGTTTGCATGAAGTAAGCTTAAAAATAGTAACATTTTTATGTTACCTAACTATCAGGCTCGCTCGCCATTTGTGCTCAAGCACACCACTAGTTTATTTGTATATATGTTTGGACGTATGTATGTCATTTTGTACTTTGACCCTCGCGTTTTTGTGTTAGTTATGTGGTCGACCCCGTCCCAAATTGCACTAAACAGAATCGTCTGGTTTATCGATCAGTACCCGTATCACCCTAGAAATTGAATTGTTTACCGTTTTGAATTCTTTTGTGGGTGCACTTAAAACGTGAAAACTTAAGGGACTTCCATTTCTATTCGAGTTAGTGGCGGTGGTAAGTCAATGAGCTCTTTCTCATGGTTATAAGCCGTGCGCAACAGTATTTACTTGAAAATACATTGTCCACTAGACTACTGCGAAGGTAAGTCTGTGTAGGTGCATGTCCAGTTGTGTCAAAGCATTGTGTGTTACAACCACTACTTAGCTAAAGAATATTACAAAGAAAACTTTTAAATAACGTGTATTGTTTTGTTGTTGTTTTCCTTCCAAGCAGTTGCACAGAGTTGTTACTATGGCACTGAAATCCCTTTACCCTGTATGCTAAATTAAAAAACTGGACCTTATTTTCAGTAGCTTCAGTGTTAGAAGTCAAAATCATTCATATAAAAATAGTATAGTCTTTAGGCTCGCTCGCCATTTGTGCTCAAGCACATCACTAGTAATTTATGAATATTGAAAGTTTTTGGAGAATTTACTTCTTATCAATCATCATCAAAATGATCACTTTAGTGAATAAACATGATAAATTTATTACGGTGACTTCAGGTAAATTTAGTGTAAAATATTAAAGTGTCACTCTTACCGTAGAGGACATAGCATTTCAATTTGATGTGTTCAGAAAACAGGATTAAATAATATTCATAATAAGAAAATATTGAAAGCAACTACATAAAATTCAAACATCTATTTATAAAGAAATATCTTCAAACTTGCTTTGTTCACCATCCTAGCTAATTAAATGAATAAATGTAAAGTAAAGTTCAGTCACTTCTTTGAGCTTATCCCATAAGCTGAGCAGGTAGTTAACTGATAATCATCTGGTATAATGTCTTGTATTTCTTCATAAATAACTTCTGAAGTATTATTATTACTGTGTGAAATTTGATCATTTGATAAGTTTGTATTCAACGAAGTCTCATTTCTTTTACTGAGACTCTTACTTTTTCTGTACACAATATTTAAGGGTTATAAAGTGACATCAATATTGTAGTTGAATGCATTTTTGGATGTCATTTAACATCCAAATATATAGATAAAAAAACAAGTAATATACATATTCTTTTGCAATAATTACAAAATTTTATTGCAATAATGTAAATTTCAATTTTAATTATATTTTTCTTTTTAGCTTAGTGCAGCTAGATTTTCTCCATATTTTCTATAGTAGCTAGTAGATAGTTTAGAGAATTGAAAGGTGGCAGTGAACTATTTATTTGAATGTACTTTTTTGTCGTATAGTATGAGAGCAATCCCTTGAATTGACTAAAAGTTAAATATACAAGATAATATGTACCTATGATACAACCTTTAACTCAGTACACAGGTACCCTCTCTAATTTTACGTTTTAGTTACATGTGTCTCTCTTATATTTTCTTACTCACCCTCTCTATTTAGTTCCACTCCTTCTGTATTTATAATTATATTAATTATACACACAGTACAATTGAATTGTAGAATTTTGCATACAAAAATATAGATTTAAAGTTCTTAATTTCTATTATATGTATCTAGTTTAAAAAGCAATGTGATGGTAACTAATTTATCATGTAGCTAATGCTATGGTAACAGTTTAAAATAATACTAGACAATTTTGGATAATTCATTTCTAATATATAGCATATCACTCTAATGTTTTGATACTTACTTTCCATATGTGTCTACTTAATATGTGACCGGATTTGTGAAAACCCGGCTAAACGCGGCATCTAAAGTTTTCTAATTTATTCTACCAGTAGGCTGCACGGGGCCTTGAGATGCCTTCCTCCTAATTTGGAAGCTGTAGCACAAGCCGTCTTCGCCCTACGCACTACAACACTTCAGTATTTTTGCTAAACTTATTATTGCTGATTTCGAAAAACCGCCCGGTAAAGGCGTTGCTAAGGTCAGGGGGCGTGCCTTGTGTCCGTATACTATTACTGCGTGTCTCCGGGACACTATGGAATAAATCGGTTACAGGCGGATTGAAAGAAGTCTAAAAGGCTTAATGCAGGGCTCCTTAAGAAACTATGACGACTAGAATTGCGTGAGTACGTGAATTTTGTACAATAGCAAGTGAATTAGTTAGCTACAGTTTTTTCCCGGCTGTTAGTGAAAAGCCCGCCAATAATTTCTTAGCAACTCTCCGTACACGAGTCCAACCGGATAGTGTTTCTAGCCTCCTAGTGTGAGTTCTAGAGCACGCCAGAGCTTACAACTGCGTCATAAGCTAGAGCTAACTGGTGTCAATCCATTTCTTCCATAAAACATTTTTCGAAAAAAATCGACCCATAAAGCTTTACCCGGTGATACTGAAAAAAATTGTTTGCCGCGTTTAGGCGGATTTTCCCAAATCCGGTCACATATATTATAATAATATATACATTGTATATAAGGTCAACACAGTACTTTTTTTTCATATATTATATGAAAAAAAAGTACTGTGTTGTTAAAAAAAACTTACATTTTAGTTGTTATAATTTTGAAGATTGTTACAAATAACATGATGACAGTTAATAAAAGTATCGTTATTGATGTAATCACAACAACTACATGACAAACAAAAAAATTCACTTATATATAATTAATATAATGTACAATATCATTACTAATAACTTACTAATGATATTTATATTTGCACTGGTTGTGACATTTACTTCATTTAAAGTTGACGTAGGTAAACCGTCATCTATATTTACTGCACTAGAATATAACATGTCAGCTTGAAAAATTCCTTCCATGCTTTCATGAAAGATAGTCACCCAGTAATAACTACTAAAATTAAGTGTGTAATTATTTAATAAATTACAACTTCCACTGAATGTGTGTAAATACTTCACATGAAGATAATCAGAAGTCTGTATTAGTATAATTTGCAAGTTATCACTGCACATACAGAATACTTCCAAAGTAAAATTTTTAGTATTTAAATTACAATCATCATTAACGTGATTGGATAGATCTGCAAAAAAGAATTAAATACAAACCTTTAAAGACAACTTACTAACTATTGACCACATTAAAATACAGAAGTTTTAATTATTATAAGCTGAAGGGCAAATTTTTTATGTAGTAAAGAGTTTACACTATATCACATCTTTAACCACTCCAAGTTTTTAATATTTCTTTAAAAGCATATTGAAAGCAATATCTGGTCAGAAAATTCAATTAAGATGCAATAATTGGTTTTCAGTAATCAACTGTTTAAGAATTATTAAGATCACGCCTATAAGGTTTTAAAATTTTGACTACAAACAATTTACTACCATTAAGTCACATAATACTCAAACAAACATTTCTAATAATTTAATTATTTAACTGGAATTTATTTATTATTTTTATGATAACTTTATTACCTGTAAATTCAGAACTTCTCTCATTTTCTATTATATTCGTTATAATTTCAGTTTCTGCAGCAGGTAATCCTGAATAAATCTTATTGTTATACTCAATATCATAAGCTGAAATAGTGTTATAGACATAAGAAGCATTTACAAAATAAAACCCAGCTTCTGCTTTTTCTTTTTTTGCAGGATAAAAATATGGTTGATATTGTCTATAAAAATTTTGTCCGTTTATCCAAAATACATATAGAACACCTCTTGCTCGTGTTCCATTGATAAATGAGGAAGATACATTTACTCCATCAATTGTTCGAGTGGCATTTACATTTCTGACATCAAAGGTACCTGTAACAATTGACAGCAGTAACATGTATATTACAAGGTAGATATTATCACAATGTTATTTTTAGGTATGTGACCAGTGAGATAACTCAAGTTTTCACATGGTATTACCTCACTGCTATTTTTAGGAAGCTGATTACATAATAACATGCCTGGCTTATCAGTTTTCTGGGTTTTTACAGAAGCCTAAGTGGCCAGTTTAGAACAGCTGCTAATGCTCAAAAAGTGGAACTTGATACAACGCCTCAAAAGAGAACTGTGGTCAGCCTGGAAAACCCGATATTTGCAATCTCTGACGGCTCGGTATAAGTGGAAGAGGCCCACACACATTTATAAGGTAGGAGATATAGTTCTGTTAAAAGATGAACTCCTATTCAATCGTGACTGGCCCTTGGCAAGGGTGACAAAGATATTTCCAGGAGATGATGGACTGACACAACTGTCCATCTCCTTTGTCAAGGAAAGCAGTACACAAGAGCTACAAACAGACTAATCCTCATTGTAGAGGATCAGCCCTTCCCCCCCCCAGCATGTCTAGGTCAGACCAGACAGCGCCTGCGTGAACGGGTAACGTCGAGTTCGCCTTCGTCGATGTCTTCGTCGCTACAGTCCCGCAGTTCTTATCAAAAAACTCATTTCATTGGTTAATCAAATCATGTGACCAATTATAGCGCCGCGCAAGGGCTAGGGCTAGGGCTAGGGGACCAATCAGAAGAATTCTTTGATAAGAACTGCGGGATGGCTCCTTCGTCGATGTCTTCGTCGATGTCTCAGTTGTCAAAGTGAACGTATATAATGCACAAACTTTTTCATTCACCTTAGTTACGCTACTTTATTCACTTACTATTGTTCTAGCATGTTGTACTCATATTTACTATCATGATTTAACCAATTAAAACTTATTTCTACTGCTCAGTGAATTATCACAGAGCTGGTCCTTCGATTACTATTTCGAAACCAAGTGTTGGGATTTACGACCCCAACATTAACATTTGGTGTCAAGCCATCACCATTCCTAGCCACAAAAGTTCTTCACCACTTAGCTGAATCTAACAAAGACACCCATCCTTTGGCTTCTCACTCAATTCTCACTTCGTTTTACGTTGATGATTTCTTATCAGGGGCGTCTACTCTTCAAGAAGCTAACAAAATCAGACAGGAGCTCTGTCGTTTGCTCAAATCGGCCGGAATGATTCTGATAAAGTGGAGAAGCAATGATCTCTCATTTCTGGAAACTATACCAGAAGATTTAAGAGAGCTAGCTGACCTTCATTTACCTTCTCCCTTGTCAGCATCCAAAACACTTTGTATTCACTGGGACATGAGCAAGGATAACTTTCATGTATCTGTTCCTTTTGTCAATGATGATCTTATGTCAGCTGGGTAATGTGGGAGCCCCTAGCTACTTATTTCATGAAAATAAATTAGACTGCTCATGAAATATTTTGCCATATCACACTCGAACTAAAGTAATATATATACTATATATATTGTATGTATGTATGTTTTTTTTTTTATTCCCTATTAATTTAAATATAACTGACCACTAGCCAATAAAAATTTGTTTATTGGAATTCCTAGTGACACAGTACTATTTAAAAAAAGATTTGGTATACTAGATTCATATTTCGTATACATGTTTGTTGATTTTGATGAAAAGTGTAAACAATAAATTGCTCTATACTAAAATCAGGATATTAATATTACTCAAAACATGTATAAATTATTTGGAACTGTGATAATGTTAGGAATGATCAACAGCAATAATGTCTCCATGACATAATTAAACGATGGCGAATTCCACAAACAAGGTCCATAAAAAGTACACAAAAACAATAATTTGATTCAGAAAAGAAAGTGTCAACTGTTAAACAAAACTAGTTGTCTAGTTATTATATGCAGTCATCAAACTTTGAGTTGAAGCTGCCACTAGTTTAGTCAACTTTGTAGGACAAAAACAAACAAAATATTATTGTTTTGTAGTTATTTACTTTTTTTGGTTTATGACATTTCAGTGGAGTTGTTAGCATGCGTATGTCATAATGTACTCAGCATTTTAAATTCATTCATTTATGTTACTCAGTTTGGGGTTAGGCCAATATTACGTAAGATGTACATACAATATGTATTTTTTTGCTAGATTCCTTAACAATAGTATTAATAATTCATGACCTGTGGGATAACTCAAAATATCTCACTGTGTTATCACACTGGTAAAGCTCATTACCATCAATTACACTGGTACAATATCCAGGGTACAGATGAAGGTATAACTTGATTTGTTTTAATGCCTAAAAATTATTCAAATCCTGCTAGTCAAAATGCATCTGCTAAAATATAAGCTCTGTATGTGAGTAAACTAGCAATGAGAGCCAACTTTAAAACATACCAATCTTACTCATTTCAGTTACATGGTGAAATATTTCACTCTCAAACTCTTATGTTCACTTTACTGCAGCTGAAGAAAATATATTAGCCTGCTAGTGACATATTATCTCTCCATGTTATACTCCAGTCATGCAATCAATACAGCAATAATATTTTATATTTAAATATAGATAATACTCTTACTATGAGATCCTAGTGAAATGTTATCAAGATGACTTCTTAGAGACACACTGTGGTAATGCTTGTTATCCTCCAATGTGAATCTGATAATTCTTGAATGATCTTCAGTTCCAATAGTGGATGTACTCTCATAGTCAAGTATAATGATTGCATCAGTTGTACAAATACTCCGGTTCTAGAATTAATATTACACATAATTATATGTACAATCTAATAATAGAGGAATATAACTTACAAATACAGTGTGGTGGTACTGTCACGCGAAATTTGGTCCCCCGCCAAATACGGTCCGGCCGGACTGAAATTGGCAGCCAAAATTGGTCCGCCCTGCTAATTTCGGTCCGCCCGGGTGCGCTCCAGTTAAACCAAAATTTGAATTATAGCCGCAATGGCGGATTCCAATCCTGTGGTTGATTTTGACACCGATAAGGATGTACGTCTGGTCAAGGATGCGCTTAGGTATATCCGGACTAGGGAATATCCTGCAGGTAGGTATTCAGTTATATGCTGCCAACTGCGCAATTCAAATGGACTGGTTTGTGCAGGTGTTTCGAATAATGGGAAGAGGGTAATACGAAGAAAGGCTGAGAAATTGGCTATTACTGTAGAGGGTGAAGTGGTATATTGTAAGAAAGATGGAAAGAAGGTATAATTGATTTATAGTCACAAAACAACACAGATCAATGGCTAGTTATATTCAGTGTGTGTGTGTGTGTGTGTATGTGTTGTCTGGACAGTCATTGCAGAATTTAACCAGTAGATTGTTAATCTCTCAGTCTCAGCACATAACTTACTTTTACATGTAGCTACAATTTTTAATTCGAAACTCTACAATTAGCTATTTTCGCATGTCCTATCGTAAGAGAGTTTCTAAAAAGCCATTTGTGTTTAGGCATTCATTACATTTTTAGTACCACAAGTACTTCATTATAGAGGTAACAAAATCACATATCTACACATTGTTGCCATTGTAGTAGCAAGTTTGAGAAGATACGTGAAAAGGTGTAGCTCTTCAGGTACAGCATAAAATTTTTATCTTTCGTGGAAAAAAGTCAAAAATGTTTTGTAGTAGCTAGTTAACTATAAAATATTCATATATGGGACTATGATTAGCTAGAATGTATTTTGCAGGTGTAGCAGATTAGTTTATACATATATATAGTAAAGGATTTTATTCAATATCATTTAAAATTAGAGCTATAAACATGTAGTGTTGACTAAAATAAAAACTGAAACCCGTTACTTTTCATGGGGTCTTTCATTTTGATAAGAACTAAAACTAAGATGTAGCTACAGTACATAAACTACAACTAAATATTTTTAGATGATGCAGTATTCTATTCAAATTTTGTGGATGACAAAAACTAAAACTAAGCAATTTTTATTGTAAACAATTCACCTCGAATCGTGTCACTGATATAAGTAAATAGCTAGCTAGCTATTCTCTAAACTATATAATAATATCATACTTTATTTAACTATTTTTTCATTGAAATAGCTATTCTATTTTTGAAAATATTTGGGAAACTACATAAACTTTCTATTTTACGAGTCTCATTGTTGAAGAATTTGAGACTACATAAATTAACCAAAACTACAAGTCAATTGATATTATCAAACTACTACATAATATTGAAGAATAACTAATAATTAGCAAAATCTTCAAAGGCAAAAAAACTAAAACTAAGCATTCAAAATATTTTTTAGTATTGCAATCTCTAAACCAAAACCACCTGAAACCATTCTTGGATGATGACTAGATTATACTGTAATTAAAAGGGAGATGCTTCAGTTTGTATAGGCATGAAGATATTTACCAAGTTTCAAACAATATTTACAATTGTATAATTTGCAACAGATAGCTAAATATCTAGCATTTTAGGTAACTGGCTTCCAGAGTTTCTAATAGGCATGCTTTTTGGAGATATAGCTATATATTTTCCACACCAAAATACATCATCTATAGCTATAGAGACCTGATTAACCAAGGACTGTTCAGTACATTAAAAAAAAAGCTCTAGTTAAATGTTACTGATCCAGTTAAATGTTACTATTTAAAATAAAAAAGGAGTTAAGTTCATAATGACTTCCACAACTTAGGTTCGTTACATTACTGATTTGGACGAGAGATCCAGAATTCTGGCATCATGCCACAATGACCCCACTTCTGGACACTTAGGCACAAAAAAAACTTTGGGAAGAGTTAGTGAGCGGTTTATGTGGCAGGGAATGGTCAATGATGTCAATAAATTGGTAAGTAAATAAATAACTCATACAGAAGAGAACGTTGGTCACTTAATGACAAAGAGTGTTGTTATTTATTAATTATGATACATCCAGGTTAGTAATTGTGATCTATGCCAAAAGATTCATGGCAAATTAAGCCAATCTACCCCAGAGCTCCATCCTGTACCAGTTGTGTCACCATGGTACCACATTGGTATGGACTTCATTGGCCCCATTTCTCCTGCATCACATCAAGGAAACAAATACATCCTGACTATAACAGATTATTTTACAAAATTTGTTGAGGCAATACCTATGAAAAATAAATATGCAGAAAATGTAGCTGCGGCATTGTTCAAGGTAGTAGTCAAATGTATGCACTATGATGAAGTCTTGAAGCTTATAATTTATTGAATATACTATTATAGGTATTTATGAGAATGGGAATTTGTAAGGTAGTGACTTCAGATCAAGGATCAGAGTTCAATAATTCATTGAATCGTGAACTCATGAGTTTACTAAAAATCGACTATCGCCTGACTACACCGTACCACGTTACTTGCACTTTGTACTGGTATTATAACTATTATTATTGCTAATTTTTATGTTATAACTTGAATTTAGGCTAACGGTCTGGTTGAAAGGTTCAATCAAACTCTACAGAGCATATTAGTAAAATATGTTCAGGAAGAAAAAGAGACCTGGGAGGATTACATTGACACATGTATTATATGCCTACAACACAGCTCAACACGAATCTACAAAGTTTACACCCTTTGAGTTGATGTTCTCCAGAAGTCCAGTACTCCCAATTAGCTCTGTCTCAAAGCCAACAAACAGGTATGTTTACCACATAAACAAATATTTGGGTAGATCTTTCCATATCAAACAGCAGTGTCACAGCAAAGGCCATGCTTGAAATTCATTGAAGGCAACTCCAGCAATTACGAAGAACAACACCTGGAAGGTAAAACTATTATTGAAGTAAAATAATAAACTTAGTTATGTTACTTTTACCTGATAAAAAATTGCTTATTAGAGAAAGCAGGCACAGAGCCCACAAAAATACAACAACCCTGCTTCCAAAGCACAGCATCAGAAGAAAGGTAAACATTAAAATTTGAGGTTAACCCTGCATTCATGTGTTGACCTGTAGTAGCGGAAAAGGATGAGGCAAGTAGGAAATCCACAAAAGAGGAGTCCAGCAGTACTAAAGCAAAACAGAGTAATGGTAAAGTTTGTTATAAAGCTAAAAATAATTGCTTACTGTTCAATATTCTTGAAGATGAGACACCCATAACTACTTGGTGCTCCTGTAGAACAAGATGTGCAACAAAAGCATGTCCATGCAAGAGAAATTGTATTGCCTGCTCATCTACCTGCCATCCCTCGAAGACCTGCTGCAATACCTCCATGATTGTTGCTACTACAGGCACAATAGATGTGTTGGATGACAATAGTTCTACGTGCACAAAAGTAGATTGCTGGATGACCATAGGGAGTACACAACTTTACAGTAGTGATCGATCTTGTATTAGATCAAGTGAATGGCTAAATGACAGGGTGATATTTGCAGCTGAGGAACTTCTAAAGCAACAACATCCTCATATAAGTGGATTACAGAATCCTATACTTCAGTTAACAGGCTCTTTTGAAATAATGAAAAAACCATTTGTTCAGATACTGAATCACGCTGGGAACCACTGGATAACAATTTCGACCATTGATTGTGAACCTGGTTCAGTTTTTATTTTTGACAGCATGAACTTGCTACTTACAAAGGAACTGCAGATGGTTGTGGCAGACTTGCTACATTTACAGGATCATCAACACATTGTTTTGAAGCATGTAAAAATGCAATATCAAATAGGGTCAAATGACTGTGGCTTATTTGCAATAGCTTCAGCTTGTGCTCTCTGCAATGAATTCAATCCTGCTAAAATGAAGTTTGAGCGGAGCATAATGAGGCAGCATTTATTAAAAGCATTTCAGGATAAAGAATTAACTCCTTTTCCTCACAAAAAGTCGCGTCAGCAAGCCATATCTATAATAGAAAAAAAGGTCAGAATATACTGCATCTGCAGAAAGCCGGACAGTGGTGGGAAAATGATCCTTTGTTCCAACTGCAAAGAATGGTTCCACTGTGCCTGTGTAAAAGTAGTTGATAACATCATATTTGAGTCCAATTGGCTCTGTGACATGTGCAGATGATGTGAAATTTCAGGAAGTAGAGAACATGCTTAAAGACAAAAAGTAGTACTTTATTCATCATTGAAGTATTCTTTATATCTTATATTAATATCACATACACACTCATAACAACCACACACATTCACATGCAGAGCCAAAGCTCATACACATAATATTTTAAATATAAATAATATGTATGACGTTTCCTTATCATGATGACTTAGAATGTGATTGGTGTAGTGTAATAGATAGGCCTAAATACTAAATATTGAGGTTGGCCTTGTTGTAATCATCCAGCAAACTACTGGTTCAAAGTTTCATTAAAAAGATCTCAATACACAGGCACACCCAACTGTCAAAAACAAGAAGTACACAGATATAAGAATTGAAACAAAACCAAAGTGTTGATAGGGAGGAGCTAAGATAACACATAGACACAACACAAATACATCAAAGATTCCAAATAGCTTGTGGTAAGATCTCACACATAGTCCCCTTCCCAACTCTAAATAGCCAGGGGAAGGTAACTACACTACACAAAAATGTGTGCAATTTATGAATCAAACAAATATACATTACGGAATTTTCCAATAAGATAGTAGATTACACACTGTGATGGCTCTGAAATTTCTGGGAACAATTCCAAGTATTAACAATCCCAATGTCAAAGAATATTGGGAATAACACTATAGTTAGAGCTTAAACATAGTTAATTGAGCCCTTTTTCTGAGGAAAATATATCAACAAGAAGTACTGAAAGAGCAGTATATAGCTACTGATGGTAAGAGAAATTGTCAGAAATCAAACTACCAACTGTTACTTAAAAATAATTATGTAACCTAATTTTTTCCCTTACGAGGTAAGTTACCTATAGGTTTTCTTTCCTATACTTCTTTCTTACTTATACTTCAGGCGCTAGAAGATTATCAAGTAGCTAGAGAGTAAACTCATCAACAAGAAGTAACTAAAGAGCCGTCTATAACTATACTGATATACCTCACCCTCCAATTTACCACACAATATTGTTTTTTTTTAGGTGGGACTAAATTTGGCAAAGCGGACCACATTTGGCAGCCATATTTAGTCCGCCCGGACTGAATTCAGCAGCCAATTCCGGTCCCGGACGGGTTTTAGCAGCCAATTTCAGTCCGGGGGACCGATTTTGGGTAGGACCCGATTTGGCGTTACATTCCTAGGGCTGGGCTTCGGAAGTACAACCAGGGGCCTTCAGAACCCTAAAAACAGAAATTCTCTCCGCAGCAGCACCTAAATATTATTTAGAGCATAACCACTTAGTTTTTTTGGCCATAGCGGATATAGTGCAGGATAGCCCGAGTGCCGCAGGCCAGAGGACCGTGTGTACTAAATCTAGTCTCGCGTGGCCGACCCTTTTCCCTTTTATAATAAAAGGGAAAGGGTCGGCCACGCGAGACTACACTAAATCTACTAGAAACTAAGCACGTGCTCTAACCAATGTAGCTAGATCTGGTCAGCGCATGCTTATTTTAGCCACTCTTCAGAAATTTTGCGGAAGTTTAACAGAGAATCATACCCTACCAAGAAAACTAACTGAATTAATATTCATTGTGTATAATTCATGTGTGTACAATCCATTATCATCTACAGCAAATTTATAATAAGTTTAAATCAATACAACATAGCAAAGGGATCTAATTTCTGATTTTTATTCACATGTTATCTCAGGGTTTTTTTTAAGTGGCTAAGAAGTTACTCTGGGAAAGAGTCTTCTTGACCCCATTTTTAATGAGGAAATCGAGACAATATTCATTTAGTGTCATAGTTAAAACAATTACTATTATACATATTATATATAACTTATACACACTTTACTACAAGAAACATTAGTAGGACTAAATCAAGTCATAACATGTAGTAAACATAATTATTAATACAATGGTGATCTGTAAATTAGACTTGTAGACTAGAATTGTGAAAATTCCTGGATAAATACGTACCTAGTGCCTGAAGTCATCAGTGCGATTTTAGCTAGCCATTCCATCTCAAAAACCATATATGCACAAGTAGTACTTGGTCATTTTAAATATGTTCCATTGATGGGTTTTGAATTAAATAATTAGAAAAACTGAGTCTTCCGAGAGCATGGCTTAGGTGTCGAAAGGATCTTCTAAATTATTCTCTGATACCTAATATTTCCCTTGCAAGCAACCAAAGTAGTGTTTAAATGTTGAACCTGGAATGAGGTCACACTGGAACTGGAAAACAAAATAGCTGAAGGACAGAGCTATTAGACAATGGCATCCAGTGGTGAATAAAGTACATCAAGCAAGTTGATTCTTCAACTTGACTGCTGACCTTATGTTTATTATAAGATCAATCATGCTATAATGTCATAAAGACCATCAAAGTTTTAAGCACGAGTTTAAGTAAGGACTCTGTCCTACAAGAACCAATAAAACACGCGTTTTGGGCACACGCGCAAAATTTATATTGTCCACTCGATATAGCGACCACAGCATAGGTGATGTGGCCACAATGGTCACTCAGTAGTACTATTATTAGTAACTTCTGAGATATCTGCTATCTAACACTACTAGAGTATTACTCTACTAGCCATATAGAGGCTTTTATACACACTGCTACATAATGGTAGACAGCTACACTAATAAAGGCGAGTCTGCCGCTCAAGCAATTCCAAGAAATGAACTCGGATAAGGGCAGTGAAACTATAAAGAACTCTAGCATTATTTTTGAAGATGCTCTATCAGATACTACAAGTGTAGCATTGACTAGAAAGAGAAAATTTAACAAAAGATGCTTAGCAAAGAAGATAATGCTGGCGGGCATAATCACTGCGCTGAGTTTAGCCGTCATTACTCTACTGGCCATGGTAGAAAAAATGTATAGTGATATGAGAGATGTAAAACTAAGGTTAATGTCTTTGGAAAAGGAACAAGTAACCCGTGAACAAGTAACCCGTGAGCTGCTCAAGCAAAATAACTATAGTCAAGCATTTCTCTTGGACCACCTGCAATCGATAGTTCAGAATTTAAGTCGCTCGGCAGTGACTCAAGAACAAGCTGAACTGATCGCTCTAAGAGTCAGTGACCAAGAAGAAAATTTGAGTAACTTGCAAGCTATCGTTGGAGAAGTAAATTACTCTGCCATTATCAATGAAGGGCACTTGAATAGCTTACAAATGGCAGTTCAAGACTTAAATCACTCCGTCGTAAGGGCTAAAAATTGTTACGATGAACGTCACATTTGCCGACTTCAACCTCGTCCTAACAAAGTTTTGTATAGTAGGCACTGCTACACTGACGAGGTCGACTTCTTAATACCGGTAAGAATAGTTGAGGGCTCAAAAAATAGAAAGATGTCAAGACAAGAAAACGTACTCAATTTAAGTCCATTTAAAATTGCTCAAGAAAAACTACCTTGAATTTTGTTTCACTTGGGTATGGTGTCCTAACTAGCTATAGCTATGCATTTGTACCATGGTATGTTCAAACTGTCCAATAAGATTGCTCCATTCGTGGCAAGTAGATTTCATACTCACTTCCTAGGAGGCTAATAAATCAACAGTCCAATCAAAATAAGTTTTGTATGTTTCCTATAGCCTAGAGCCATGATACAAGTTGGTTGAACCACTCTACGCTTGGTAGGTATGGGATTTACGCTATCCTTTGGCCCTTGGTTATGTAAATCCCATACCTACCTCCACGGTGTGGTGTATACTTAAAATATATTATATCATTTTATTTTTTTTAATCTGAATAACAATAGCAGGGCTTAAATTTATGTCCCTGCAATAAGTTGCAAAAAATGAAGAGAAATTAGCTATAATATATGCATTCATTTAAAAAACACTTTAAGTGTAGCTACATTGAACACCATATCATTATACTTCTATTTTCATCAGCCAATGCATTAGTATTTTTAAGATATCATCTCATATTATTAATTTTGCTGTGAAAACGAATATGGCATCTAGCTGGGAGAACAGAAACTTTCATCTTTTGACCATTCAAATTATTCATATACACACACACACACATACATACATACGCACACACATACACACATAAGCATGTGCACACATCAGATGGCAATCACTCATACATACGTCTTATATACACACAGCTACTGTTCTCTTAGAAGTTGAGTGCAGAAACATGATACAAAGTGCAACCAAATATTTAGCTTCCCATTATACACTTTCATGTTATTATTTGAAAGAATTATATAGTACTAGCAAGTACCCCACCACACAGTGGCATTTGTGAGCCACAAAATCTTGTTGGCCTGGTATGTCCTGTACATAGTTTGCAATATTGTTTTTCACTTATTATCATCCACTTAAACTTCTATTGTTCCTTTAGAATTACTTCAATGCTGCAATTTATTGTGCGATGGAGACGAACATTGAGTATGTGATTCATACTAGCCAGATCACACTGTTTGACGGAACTGCACGATGTGAATGCAGTGTTGTGAATCTGGTAACAGATAACCCCACTAATGGTACTGTACATGGACCAGTACAACCTGCCCTAAGTGCAACCTGCATCATGATCATAAAGAGGTGTCCTATATTATGAGACTATGGTATTTGTATACTCAGACTGATGAAGTTGTTTGGTTTTTTTATTATAATAATTGAACTTGTTAATTATACCTCTGCATAGAACAAAAAATTATATTATTATTATTATTATTAGTTATTTTATTTATTATTATTATTATCATAATTATTATTATTATTATTATTATTATAAATAGAGGAAAAGCACTTCTTGAGACATTATGTTATGCCTGATATAAAAGGCAGCTAATCCCATTAAAATCAAAACTGCAAATAGAGTGGCTGGGGGGGAAAATTTTAAAACTAAATATCTTTATTTCACTAGCCATAAATTTAATAATGTAGATGTTTCGGCACACTATACAGTGTCCCTCATCAGTATAAATTAATGATTGAAAAATACAAGGAGCCTGAGGGTGCCAAAAAATAATCAAACATGCATCAATTAATTGTATTTATTCTATTTTTATAATGTTCCACTATTATAAGACTCTCATGGGGTTTTAATGCTATGTAGTAAATATACCTGATTATTGTGGCATTTATAATTTTTAAACAAAATATATCCATATATGGAAGTTTATTAGCCAGTAAAGGTCCCCAAGATCAGATCATGAGTCTCCACACCTAAAATCATAGTATAAATTACAAAATACATGCAACTTCTGCTTATCTTGAGTATAGGCTACGTTGAGGAATGATGTACATATAGCAATACTTTTACTGAGCAATTATTTAATGTAGTTGACTTTTGAAGGGATGTTTCTGACTCGAAGTCCTTCATCAGCTCACAATAGAATTAAAAAGTCTACTACAAGTTTAGCTATACTTCATTCAGCTTATCTACTTCACAATAATAATATTCACCTACTGTAGCTAACCATAACCCACCACCACAAATTATCTGTAGAATAAAGGTTAAGTATGAGCAATGCAAGGGTCAAGAAAAATATTTACAACCTCTGAAGTGCACCTAATTAATACCCATGGCACTCAGCTCAGCAGACGAGACAGTGTTAAATAAGTTTTCTGTATTTTCTCCTTCACTGGATTGGAATAACTACTTTAGAAGGCTTAGAACTTAATTTAGTATCTTTTTGTTCAACAGGCCAAGACATTTTGGGTCGTTATCTACAACTGAAAACAAGTCTACCTACTCTCATGCATCAGCTGCTTTTATGCCTGCAGTTTTAGATACTTCCAATGCCAGACAGAGAAAGTAATATTACACGTAATTTAGTTTTATTATGAGCTATACGCATCAACCATTAGCTAATAATAATAATAATAATAATAATAATAATAATAATAGCAACAATTATAATACACATTAAGTATAACATGAAACTAAAATCAAACTGGATGAGAGACACATAAAATTGTTAAATAAAAAAGATTGGAGTTAAAATCCTTCAAATGTTCACTTGAAGACGGTAATTACTTCACGAATAGGCTGCCTGTCCAGTGCACAGTGAGAGATCTTCACAACACACGTGGTGCAGAAAGCCTACACAATCAACAAATAACTATTGTAACTAAAGCAAATTTACACCAATACAGCAGAACTGTGTAGCCAAGAAATCTATTACCTTAAATGTTCTATAACTCAGAGTTACAATAGTTGTTTGTTTGTTTGTTTACTTTGTTTTGTTTTTGCTGTAGTGGTGTGTTTTCTTTCCTTCCTTCTTTTTTTGTGTGTGTGTACATAAATAGACGGACAATTAGATTCCTCTGTGCATACATACATAGTCTGACTTGCCTGTCAGTAAAATATAGATGGTTACGCTAATCTATTTATATCTGAGTGGTTGTCAATTTCGTACCCAACACACTTCAACTTTCACACCAAGTCAAAACATCTGCTCACATTTATATTTTATTCATTCCTATCATAAGCAACAGAATTCCACTAGTCAAGTGATTCAGTTAGGACTTCATACATTCTCGAGTAATTTGTATAATATATTTGTATAATATATACACATTGCATGAGTCCAGTGTATAATATGGGAAAATATTTCACGACCATGCATAAGTATCTTCACAGGCCGAAAGTGAGTGAAAACACAAGCGTGAGAGAGAAATGTCATCCCTATGTACAAGTCTTTATTATACATTGGACATTATTTTCCAAAACAATAAATATTCAGAGATAACTGACACATTTCTGAAAACTACCACAACGTTCAATACATGCAGTGCTCAATACGGAAAACACTCAAGGGAAAGAAAATTATATATTATATATAATACATATATATATTATATATATATATATATTTATTGCAGCTTTGATATTTTTAATTGAATATTTCCGCATCACGCGAGCGTTCTGTATTCTCCCATATTGTACGGTTTATATTGTACGGTACACTACGCATGCGCGTAGCGAGTAAAATCAATGAAAATTGAATTGTAACCGGTTGAGAAAAAATATCAAGGCAGCAATAAATCACTTATCCCACTCGTCGTACAATATGGGAATGATATTTTACTCTCACGCCACATTTTCACTCGCCTTTGGCTCGTGAAAATATTTTGCGTGCTCGTAAAATATTTTCCCATATTGTACTCTGACTCGTGCTATAAGTATTATATATATATATATATATATATATATATATATATATATATAGACAGTGATTGTAGTATTACCTGATGGCCACAGGGTAATATGATGGTGTTGATGGGGTTGTCCATACATATCATGCAACTCATTTCTTTATTGCCTCCTCCTCCTCCCTCGGGTGAAGGAATAGGAGAAGCACGGACTGTCCTGGCTGCCACTAAGACTTTACGCATCTGATTAGAACAGGCAACCTCAAATGGCACCTGTAGAATTAGGAAGTGAATCATAACAACTAAAAGTAATTCAGTCATTCTTGGCTGAAATAATTGTAATAATAGCAAATTTTCTCATTCTAACAGCCAATATTGTTAATTAAAATTTAACCCAACGTTTCGACTTTTGCCGAAGTCCTCTTCAGAAGAAGTTGAAAAGTCGGGTTAAGCTTTAATTAACAATATGGCTGTTAGAACAAGAAAAATTGCTATTATTATAACTAAAAAGTATGGGGAATTCTACATTCAAAAATATTTAGCTATTACGACTGAAGATCTTTACTCCTAATCTAACAAATACAAATATCTGTTTTTTTCTACATAAATAATAAAATATAAGGTTACCACAAGTAGTCCCCAATTTGCTACATCTGCTATAATAATATATACTAACTTTTCCTTCCTCATCTTTAATGTCCAACTTTGCTCCAGCTGATGTGAGTAATTTTGCTACTTCCACGTGGTTATTACGACTAGCCAGGTGAAGAGGGGTCATCAGAGAAGAATGAAGCTACCACACACCACACACACACACCACACACACACACACACACACACACACACACACACACACACACACACAACAACGACATACTCATGACTGACAATGTACATTCATATTAATAGCATTTGACCAATGTATTGCATGACCTTTTAACTAAATAAATGTTTACTCAAATAGTAAAAAATATCATATTGCCACTTTCATTTATATTAATTTATGTCACGACATAATAAATTCAGGTTCTTTTACGGAAGATTATAAGTCTAGTCCCACCAAATGCATTTTTTCAGGTATCATAGAATAAACACTGCAAGTATCCTAGGCAACTATAAGTGATGACTCACTCTGCTCAGTGTGCCACTACAGATTGGCTAGAGGTGAACGTGCATGTACATACAATCTCAAACAATCTTTCAAATTTGTGTGTGCTATATTTGATGTTCGAACAGAAGTGTCCAAATAACAAATGTGACCGTCTACAGGAAAACCGGGCACAACGCGGCACCCTTCGAAAAAATTTTTTTTTGCACTTACGGAGTTGTCGGCGTCCAGATATTGAGCTCTCCAAGTTTTATCGTCGTAGCTTAAGTCGTTCCCACTATAATAGACCTAACCGTTCCCTTCCGTCGGCTTGAAACAATACATTTTTAAGAAATCGATCGATCTTTTCTAGATATTTACGCACGCCGCGTTGTACCCGGTTTTCCTGTAGACGGTCACAAATATTGATCTCTGCTATAGATATTCAGTAGAGATGTCCATTTTAGAGCATTATTTGAAATTACTGGTGGTGCATTTCTACTAATGCAAGAATCCACAAGGTTAAATAATAATTATAATAGCATTGGTGGTCATGTGATGCAAAAGTTTGGGGCATTGCCATCTACAAAAGCTAGTACCATTACGGAGCTAAATGTTCCATGTTTGTTGTTCTTTTAATCGGTCTCAAATAATAAAAAAATAGCACAATAAAGGACTTCAAACGTCCTTCTCAGTAGCTTATACCAAATTCGACGATTAATTGTCGGTAGTCTCCAAAATCAGAGCATGACAGACAAACACACAATACAACTACCATAACCCTCAAGGAAAATGTGGATCTCATTTATTATAGTTAGGTTCAAGACAAGCAGAACAATAACGCAGCAATAAACAAATATGGGATAAGTAATCAAAGTGACCCTTACCTGTCTGTTGACCTCGGCAGAGAGGTCAATAAGTGCCTTAGTGGCGTCCACATGTCCGTACTCGCTGGTCTCGTGGAGAGCAGTGACGCCCAGGCGGTAGGTGTGGCTAGGATTAAGTCCCTCCTCTGTCACTAGTTGTCTAAGCTCAGAGGAATCTCCCATTTGAGCAGCCAACAGCAACCTGTTAGCCCCAGCAACCAACAACCTAACACATGTACATACACATGTACATAACACCCCAGCAACCAACAACTAACGCATGTACATACACATGTACATAACACCCCAGCAACCAACAACTAACACATGTACATACACATGTACATAACACCCCAGCAACCAACAACTAATACATGTACATACACATGTACATAACACCCTAGCAACCAACAACCTAACGCATGTACATACACATGTACATAACACCCCAGCAACCAACAACTAACACATGTACATACACATGTACATAACACCCCAGCAACCAACAACTAACACATGTACATACACATGTACATAACACCCCAGCAACCAACAACTAACACATGTACATACACATGTATATAACACCCCAGCAACCAACAACCTAACACATGTACATACACATGTACATAACACCCTAGCAACCAACAACCTAACACATGTACATACACATGTACTTAACACCCCAGCAACCAACAACTAATACATGTACATACACATGTACATAACACCCCAGCAACCAACAACTAATACATGTACATAACCTGTCAGCCCCAGCAACCAACAACATACATGTATGTACATACACATGTAACATCAACCTGTTAGTCCCAGCAACAAACAACATAATTTACTACATAAATACAGTAAGAATTCCATTTCTTGGTTCTATAGAGTTGTTCAGTGAGAGTTTCCTCCACTCATCTGTTCCTCATTGGTATATATTATGCTGGTTACGAGCATGCCCAGTTGGAATATATTCACATTCAATAATAGTTTAATACACATCCAAAATAATAAAACTGGATCACTCCTAAACCTTCATCTGTAAATATTAGTTGACCCTTGACCCTTGAACTATTCTTTACTTTTTAATATCGTGCAACATGGAACACTCAAAGGGGGTTTCTCCAACTCCGTTGATGAGGTCCAGTCGAGCGCCAGCACCTAGCAACCGCTGGACACACCCAACACTGTTAGCCGATGCAGCCTCATGCAATGCACTGGACCTTGTATCCTCACTCTGCACACACACGCACACACACACACACACACATGCACACACATACACACGCATACACATACACACACACATACAACTGTAGTCGATTACCTTGCAAGCAGCCAAATTAAGAATTCACAGTTAATTATTCGTCTGATTAGAAAGACTCTCTAACTCTCTGCAATGTATCAGTACATACATGTATACAGCATACATACTGAAATTGTAAAAAGGAAAGATTAATTGAGACTAAATTACTCAGTTTGTGGCTCACAAGGAGACATTATTGAAAAATGCTAGTACAGACTGTATATGTGACCGTCTACAGGAAAATCGGGCACAACGCGGCCCCGACGAAAAATAATTTTTTTTGCACTTACGCACTCCTCGGCTTCCAGATATTAAGCTCTCCAAGTTTTATCGTCGTAGCTTTAGCCATTCCCGCAATATATCACCTAACCGTTCCCTTCGCTAGGCTTATTTAATACAATTTTAAGAACTAAATCGATCTTTTTGCGACGTCTACGCGTGCAGCATTGTGCCCGATTTTCCCATAGACGGTCACATAATGGTTTTACATGCACACACAAACACACACATTGTATGACACACAAACACATTATGTACACACTAACATACACATGTACACACTAACATACACATGTACACACTAACATACACATGTACACACTAACATACACATGTACACACTAACATACACATGTACACACTAACATACACATGTACACACTAATAGACACATGTACACACACATTATGTACACACTAACAGACACATGTACCCACGCATTATGTACACACTAACATACACATGTACACACTAACAGACACATGTACACACACATTATGTACACACTAACATACACATGTACACACTAACATACACATGTACACACACATTATGTACACACTAACATACACATGTACACACTAACAGACACATGTACCCACACATTATGTACACACTAACATACACATGTACACACTAACAGACACATGTACCCACACATTATGTACACACTAACATACACATGTACACACTAACAGACACGTGTACACACACATTATGTACACACTAACATACACATGTACACACTAACAGACACATGTACACACACATTATGTACACACTAACATACACATGTACACACTAACATACACGTGTACACACTAACATACACATGTACACACACATTATGTACACACTAACATACACATGTACACACTAACACACACATGTACACACTAACATACACATGTACACACTAACATACACATGTACACACTAACATACACATGTACACACTAACAGACACATGTACACACACATTATGTACACACTAACATACACATGTACACACACATTATGTACACACAAATGCACACAGTCACTGTATTTACATGCACACACACACATGTGTGCACTTAAACACATACACACACATACAAACTCACCTGAACATTGACATCAGCTCCATTGGCTAACAGTAGTTTAACTAGATCCACGTCGCCATTGGATGCAGCCACCAGCAATGGCATCTGATTGGATGTACTCACTAGATTCACCTGCAGTGTCACATGACAGAATAGAGGATATTGATACAGCCTCAGGATCGTGAACTCCAATAATAAATTAAAGGCTTGTTTTTAAAGGCTTATTTTTAGGAACATAAAGGTAATGAGTAATAAGTAATGTAGCTATACATAGGCTAGTTCACTGGGCATTTGTGTGGGCTGATGTATACCAGTATACCACCAGTTCACTGGACATTTGTGTGGGCTGACACCAGTTCACTGGACATTTGTGTGGGATGATGTATACCACCAGTTCACTGGACATTTGTGTGGGCTGATGTATACCACCAGTTCACTGGACATTTGTGTGGGCTGATGTATACCACCAGCTCACTGGACATTTGTGTGGGCTGACACCAGCTCACTGGACATTTGTGTGGACTGACACCAGCTCACTGGACATTTGTGTGGACTGACACCAGCTCACTGGACATTTGTGTGGGCTGACACCAGCTCACTGGACATTTGTGTGGGCTGACACCAGTTCACTGGACATTTGTGTGGGCTGATGTATACCACCAGTTCACTGGCAAGCGAGTGAAGTGAGTGAAACTGTATTAGGAGTGAATAATTGAAAATCAGGTATTATATGGTTTGGTATGTGTATGGATGGTAAGTGGTCCCTTCATGGGTTGCCTTTTTCCTATCAGAAACATACTGTGTTAGGTTTCCCCAGTCCCAGCAGTAAGCAAATCATATATAGGTCGCAAAAAGTTGTGATCAGTGGTTACCATGGTGTTGAAAATATTTTACCAGACTTTTTTTTTTTTAGAGAAAAAATGTGCACAAGTCATCACATCGTATTCTAATGCCTCACTTTACAATATAAGTAGGAGCGTGTATATACACTAGGTAAGGTGTGGAATTGAACTTGGCACACTCTGCCTGCCTACCCAATGGAATGAGAGTTGTACCTGAGCTCCGTGGTCAATGAGAGTCTTGGCAAAGTTAGTGAGGCCACGGTCACATGCGCGAACTAGAGCAGATGTCGGAGAATATTTGTCCAAGATGGCGTTAGCATCCACAACACCAGACACCAGCAACTCTCTACAAACAACAACAACAACAACAACAACAACACACACACTAACGTTAATACCAATGCCAGCCTTCATATTGGAATTTTCAAGTACTTAGCCACACCCATTTTTAACCCACACTACTTCAGCCAATCATGACACTATCTCCAATAGACACATGTGATGTTGACACATGCCACTGAACTCACTCAAACTCGGAGTGGTTCTTCGTGTCTATAGCCATGAGCAGTCTATCCGGACCAGATGTGAGGACTTTGAACGTCTCCTTTAGCTTCTCTGCTCTGTCCCTCAGCCAGGACTTCTCTGACTCCAGCGAGAAAGATGAACCACTCTCCTGAAGAACATGCAACAAAATAAGCTACTACTACTTCTACCACAGAAATTCACTAAATTATTCTGCAGTATATATACATATTATATTACATTATATATAGCTATTTATTGCAGCTTTGATATTTTTACTTGAATATTTCCGCATCACGCGAGCGTTCTGTATTCTCCCATATTGTACGGTTTATATTGTACGCTCGTTGTAGCGCGCGCGTAGCGAGTAAAATCAATGAAAATTGTATTGTAACCGGTTGAGAAAAATTTCAAAGAAGCAATAAATCACTTATCACACTCGTCGTACAATATGGGAATGATATTTTACTCTCACGCCACATTTTCACTCGCCTTTGGCTCGTGAAAATATTTTGCGTGCTCGTAAAATATTTTCCCATATTGTACTCTGACTCGTGCTATAAGTATTATATACATGTACTACATATATATTGAAAGATATTAGACTGATGAGACATACTATATTATACATTTGGCAGGATCAATGGATTTTCAGTGTACATTACTCTCAGTGCTTGTTCCCACGCCTTTGAGATCCATAATTACAATAAAGCAATGACATTAAATGATATTGTAATTGCTAATCTTTCTTCATGTTTAAGTGACTGGTCACAACTCTCAACTTAACTACTCACATAGATGCAGTACGTATTGCAGCATCAATCATCAAAAATGGGAACAACAAAACAGAATTTAGTTTTCCTTGTACGTGGTCTCATTCAAACTGGCACATGCTAGCCTTGTGCCCGTGACACAAATAATCCATCACATGTTACTATGGTGATTCTATATGATCAATTCATAGAGCAAAAACTAGTCATTCCCAAGATCAGGTCTAGCTGGTCAATAAAACGGTAAGGTGTGGTTTTACCCAACATGACTAACTTGTCTGGTGAGATTAGGAGGTTCCAGTGAGTGGAGCGTTGTCTCTACCAGTGACTGCGTGCGAGACGTACTATCCAACTGACCAATCAGATCCCTCGTATCTTCCAGCGCTTGCTCCACTCTAGAGCTGACTGTATTGCCTTGAAGATCTACCTCCTGCAAGAACATAGTAATATCAACACCACAAGAACACATACACACATATAAATACACAAACATACATCCACACGTGCACACACATACAAATTCTCTTGCAACCACTAGCGGTTATGCGCACCTGGCAGAGCCAGGATGCCTATGCACTAAGCAGGCACTGTGAGCTGTGCAAGCAAAGCTCCTGGAGCCGGGCTAGGAACTCGTAGGAGAACAGCACACACACTCATACACAAACACCTAAAAAAGTTTTTAATTCAACCTAAATTTGAATTATCATGCAAGGTTTCTTGCCAGCTCTTACAGTTCAAGTATTGATTAATCTTGACAGATCTTGAATGAATCTTACATGCATGGTTCTCACATGGAATTTCTTCTTAAGATCATGCAAGATACTTCATACAAAACTTGCAGATATTTTTGCAAGACAAAGCATAATTTGAAAGGACATGAAAGTAGTAAACCTACCTGAACATCCGCCCCCACATCCAACAAGAACTGGACCACTTCACTATGACCTGCACAAAAAAATAGAGACTATTAGATGACCACACCTACCACATGTCTGCAAATAGCCGTCATCTTATTGGCCACACCCAATGCCACACCCATCTCACCTGCCATGGCAGCGTACATGAGTGGTGTCCAGGAGTCAGTGCCTCCTCTGAGATCTATGGATGCTCCATGGGACACAAGCAGCTGCACCAGTTCCCTAGCAACGTCAACAACAACACATTAGAAAACAATTAAAAAAACATAATACCAGACTATGACACGTAGATATGATATAACTTTTAAATCCGTGCAAAGAGAGAGAGAGGGAGGGAGGGAGGGAGAGAGAGAGAGATAAAGAAAGAAAGTTAAAGAAAGAAAGAAAGGATGAAGGTATACATAATATATATAATAACTTATTTCACGAGTCAGCGTACAATATGGGGAGATATACATGAGCATGTGCAAGTATTTCACAAGCTGAAGGCAAGTGAAATACAAGTGTGAGAGAGAAATATCATTCCCATATTATATGACAAATGTAATAAATCGTTTATTATACACTGGATTTTTTTTCCAAAACAATAAACGTTCAGAGGTAACTCAGCCATACTTCTAAAAATTCAGTTGTTCAAAACTACGCACGGGCAAGTTAGAGTGTTCAATACGGGAAAATATTGAATTCTCACATAATGCGGAAATACTCAAGGAAAGTATCCAATGTATAAAACCTAACACTGTACAATGATTGACCAGATATCCAGTTACTAAAGTCACAATGAAGCACCAAAGGCGCAAACCCTCAACACTACTATACACTAGCTACATACATAGCTACTACAAAGTAATCTCAGACCAAAAGAATAATTTATCTGGCTATTCCAATAGCAAGACCTACACACTTGAATCTGGGCATGCCCAGCATAGACAGACTTCACACACTGGGCATGCCAAGCAGAGCAAGACTAACACACTGGGCATGCCTAGCAGCATAGACAGACTTCACACACTGGGCATGCCAAGCAGAGCAAGACTAACACACTGGGCATGCCTAGCAGAGCAAGACTAACACACTGGGCATGCCTAGTAGAGCAAGACTAACACACTGGGCATGCCCAGCATAGACAGACTTACATGTACACACTGGGCATGTCCAGCAGAGCAAGACTTGCGCACTGGGCATGCCCAGCTGAGCAAGACAGACTTACACACGGCACGCCCAGCTGAGCACAGACAGACTTACACACTGGGCATGCCCAGCAGAGCAAAACTCACAAGGGCATACACACTGCACTGCAAGATTTACACACTAGAGGCTGGGCATGCCCAGTTGTAGCAAGGATACTAGAACGTACAGATTGCCTGAGGTGCAGGCCAGATGGAGTGGGGCATGAGATTGCTCATTGCGCTGGTCCACAGTCTTAGTTCCCTCTGCCACACCTCCTATACCAGACTCTTCCTCCTCCTCTTCCATCTCAGATAGCACACGCCTCACCACACCCACATCTCCACTCTGAACTGCCACACATAGTGACAGGGGTAACTACACACACACATGCAAATACACACGCACACACACATATGCACACACACACAAAAAAAAATAGAAAAAACATTTGTGGCAAATATTTGAAGGTCATAATAATTTTAGAAGTCCTGCCTCACACAGTTTCCACCATATTCAAACAAAACAGTGGTGCTTGAGCGATGATATCCGGTGAGGTTTACCAAATGTTATTAGCTACTACATTGAATTAGTCTCAGTTTAAGTTGACTGTAGATGGGGATGGAGATTTAAGCAAAAAAAAATGAATTTCCTTTGTAGCTAAGAGGACTGTGACATTTTACTTCATACCATCTCTACAAAATATTCTGTATGTAATTCAAACTCTCTTTATGGCACGAAATGAAGTATGTTCATCCACAGGTTACATGTACCTTAGAGGGTGATAACACCTTTATTAGGTGATAGTACTTTTTTAGGGAGATGCATGTATCACTCTTATCATGTGGCAGTTACTAAGGTATGTATATGTAACAGTTAGCCATGCATTTGCATGATGAATTATTGCTGATTACCATCCCGATCTCGAGGGCAAAACTCAAGTGAGAGAGAGATAATTCCCAGAGTTGCCATGTTAAAACCATAGTTACCATTGCGAAAGTTCCTAATTATGGCTGATAACCGTCCCGATCGCACACAACGCCAGCGGGAAACTTATCGAGGAATGTTTTTTTTTTAATTTATGGCTGTTCTAGTAGCAGCTATGGCATAAATAATAAGTATGCACAGTAGGACTCCAGTTATCCCAACACGTTGGGACCGAGAGTTGTTCGGTAACTGATGTTCTACTGTACATAATATAAAGTGGTACATGGTCCGGTCAATGATAGTGCCTTGCTATTCTCACACACCATACACTAACACAACACACCTTGTGAAGTAGAGTACACATCTTCCCTCCATTTGACAAATTGAGCGGCGTATACCCGCCAGCATCCCGGGTAAATTCATTAGCACCTGCTTCTAACAATAGCTTGGCAACTTCTACATGGTTGTGTAGACTGGCATAATGGAGAGGTGTTCTCTTTCTAGAACCACCTCTACTATTTATATCCGCCTGACAAACATTAAAGAACAATACACTCGTTCATCATACACACAAACACATACTCACTCACTCAACACATACCACACACTATACACACACACACATGTATCCATAGCACACACACACACTGATACACACCATATGCACACATATGTAAACACATACATACATACTCACATACACTATAATAGTTATGTGATGACTTCAATATAGATACTTCAACACATGTTACAGCACAATACAACTTAATTTTACAAATATAATCACAATAGGAATGCATATTAGCAGAAAGACAAATACATGTATGTACTAGAAACAGGTTCCCATTGAAGTCAGCAGAGCGAGCTAAGAGGCTAGGCTACAAGAAAAACTTTAGCTATAGAATAATATTGTAAGTTAGCTAACGTAGTTTGGATATAAATAGCTATAGAATATTGTAAGTTAGCTAACGTAGTTTGGATATAAATAGCTATAGAATATTGTAAGTTAGCTAACGTAGTTTGAATATAAATAGCTATAGAATATTGTAAGTTAGCTAACGTACATTAGTTTGGATATAAATAGCTATAGAATATTGTAAGTTAGCTAACGTAGTTTTGATATAAATAGCTATAGAATATTGTAAGTTAGCTAACGTAGTTTGGATATAAATAGCTATAGAATATGTAATTGGCGAGCGAGCGTAGCGAGCGAGACACTTACAGGGGTAACACAATCGAAAATCGGGGATGTCAGTTTATTTATTTATTTATTTGTATATATGTATGGACGTACGTAAGGCATTTTTGTACTTTGACCCTCGCGTTTTTGTGTTAGTTCGGTTGTCGACCCCGTCCCAAATTGCACTAAACAGAATCCTCTGGTTTATCGATCAGTACCCTTATCACCCTAGAAATTGAATTGTTTACCGTTTTGAATTCTTTTGCGGGTACAGTTAAACTTGACAACTTAAGGGACTTCCATTTCTATTCGAGTTAGTGGCGGTGGTAAGTCAATGCGCTCTTTGTCATGGTTATAAGCCGTGCGCACAGTATTTACCTGAAAATACATTGTCCACTAGACTACTGCGAAGGTAAGTCTGTGTAGGTGCATGTCCAGCTGTGTCAAAGCATTGTGTGTTACAACCACTACTTAGCTAAAGAATATCACAAAGAAAACTTTTAAATAACGTGTATTGTTTTGTTGTTGTTGCTTTTTCCTTCAATTCAAGCAGTTGCAGAGAGTTGTTACTATGGCACTGAAATCCCTTTACCCTGTATGCTAAATTAAAAAACTGGACCTTATTTTCAGTAGCTTCAGTGTTAGAAGTCAATAAAAATAGTATAGTCTTTAGGCTCGCTCGCCATTTGTGCTCAAGCACACCACTAGTAGTTAGAGCATAAGCGCTTGGGTACTGGTGCATTTAGTGCACTGAAGCCCAAGGGCCGTAGGCCCGAGGGCTTTGTGCACTAAATCCGTGCACTAAATCCACCAGTACCTAAGCGCATGCTCTAACTATTTTAGATCCCGTTTACCCAGAGAGGCCTGCCCAGTTTCCACTAGCAACTTTGTTTATCAGCATTTTCGGTGTCAAGGGAATTCTTCCTTGTTTCCGGCCCAAAATTAAAATTCAATTAAAATTCAGAAAGTTTACTTTAGCAAGTTTACTTTAGCATTGTAGCTGCCAGCTGTTAACTCTACCTGGGCTGCTCTGCAGTAAGCAGTAAAGCAGCTAGCTATGGAAAATTCCTGTGGTACCAGAGCCGCAGGAGAGTTATATGATAGGGCTGGTCCCATATAGGTGGATATGAGAGAGTAGTAGACCCTCCCATATCCTGCCTCACATAACCTGCTCCCTGCTTAAGGGTGCTGACACATCCGGTATGCCCACACAAATCAATTAACTGTTGCTATGGAAGGTAACTCCGATTCTATACCTTGCAGGTCCACGCTGGTCAACTGACAGCCAACTGATCAAGAATGACTAACACACAAACGGAACTGCAAGAGTTATGAAGCCTCAAAGTCTCAAAAGTAAACGCCACTATTTGGAAACAGAGGAAGACTACGGAAGCTGGAATTTCGTCCACCACTTGCTATAGCTAATTGTTACAAAGTTGTCGATTTTGTTTTTCTCATTTCTATTTTGTTTTATATTTATTCACATTTTCACGTGATTTTTTTCCAGTCGGGTCACGACTGTACACTATATTAAAAAACTAAATCGACAACTTTAATTACCTTGTTAAGTTATGCCGCAGTACTAAAAATGAAAGACTACCTCTTCGTCCTTCTGGACTTGGACTGCCAAATAGATTCCAATTGTCTCGCACTTTTTTGCTACTGTGCAATTTTCTAGCCCCGCCCTCCGTAAGCCGAGTTAACTATACTTACCACGGTCTGCCAGGAAGCTCTTATCTATGCGCGGGCATTTAAGGTCCGCCCTCTACCTCTACAACTCAGTGGTTTCGTGGTTTATTGCTCAATTAAGCCGCGCGCGAGCGTTGCTATGTGCCAGCACCCTTAATCCAGCCTATTCTATTAAACTAAAACTCAAAAATAGCAATACCCCAAGGGTGGTTAGCATGCACAGTTCATATACCTAAAGGCAAAAAATAGTGCACACTTACCAAGTTAGTACACCTAGTAACAATATAGCAACGGGTTCTAATGTAAGTTTGCTAACGTAGTTTTGATATAAATAGCTATAGAATATTGTAAGTTAGCTAACGTAGTTTGGATATAAATAGCTATAGAATATTGTAAGTTAGCTAACGTAGTTTGGATATAAATAGCTATAGAATATTGTAAGTTAGCTAACGTAGTTTTGATATAAATAGCTATAGAATATTGTAAGTTAGCTAACGTAGTTTTGATATAAATAGCTATAGAATATTGTAAGTTAGCTAACGTAGTTTGGATATAAATAGCTACTACATATCTTACTTGTTGTAGCAACGTTTCATGGCGGGGTATTTGTTGAACACAATAGAAATGATCAGCAGAGAGAAGGGTTCAAAATGCTAGAAAATGGGCACACAGAGAGCTGCCCCAACAGAAGAAAAACTGATGAGGATGCAAAAAAAAAAAAAAATGAAGAAGACTGAGCTTGACAAAGAGCTAAAAAAAAAAAGCTGCTACTGTTGCCATGGAACTTCGTAACACGCACAGGTGATTAGTAGAAAAGGATGTGCGTATGCCCAAGGCTTAAAAGGGTACACGTACGCCTGCACAAATGGAAATGAAGACATTGATATATATTTCCTAACACATTAGTATACAGCTTCACTGAATCATGTGCCTCCTCACTCTATAACCCAACTATTTATAATAATGTATATCCAGTAAAAATATAACAACACAACATTTCAAACTTCATATTGTCCACACAAAACTATCAATATAGCTGACCTTGTTCGCTAGAAGACACTGTACCACGTGAGCGTGGCCATGAGCTGCCGCGAGGTGGAGTGCATTCTTGTGCCTCAGGCCACGGGCATTAGGACTAATATCAGTGGAAGATAGAAGGCGTACAACTTCACTGTAGTCTCCTACCTCTGCAGCCGCACACAGCAGCACTGTGCTAACAAGAAGCTTCCTATGTAAATACAATCTTTCTTGAGTGTCTGGCATCCCTTACCCAATAAGTGCATGACTTTTCTTAAATTGTGAGTTATCTGATATTCCTTACCAAAATTTAACTGCCACACAGTGGCGCTTGATATACAAACATTTGCAAATTAGGAATGGAGTGGTGGAAGGTATTTTTATCTATCCTCTACCACTTGGTTTAGTTACATCAGTCCCACTTACTCTCTCACTTACTGTTCTTGACCCATATGTATACACACACCACCATCATCGTTGCCGGCATCATTACTGATGATACTTTACCAACCCAGCTAACTTATTCACACACACACACCGCTGGTGTCATCATTACTGACAATGCTCTACCAACCCGGCTCAGCTCATGAATTATGCATGAAACATCACCATCGGCCGTCATCATTACCACCAACAAGTGATATAGTGTCCCTTACCCAAACATGTCATACCTAAGTCATCCCTTACCAATTGCATTCCACCTGTTACTATACATACGTAAGCTCAACAAAAACAATATTCAAACATCTCTTCCTAATGGCTGGGCTATTACTGTACTTTCACAAACTATTAGGGAACCTTACAGGGAATTTCTCTCGACATTCCAGTATACTCCTTGACAGAAAGATACGAGCCTTGCCGTAATTTCAAGTTTTCCTGTGAAGCCAGCAGAGACTGATTCTTATTATCTGTAAAGTGCCACTCTATGCATATCCTTTACCCAATCGTATTATTTATACCTCTTGTACCCTGGTTCGTTCAAATCGTCCAATCAGATTACTCAATTCGAATATATTACATACCCACCTACTAGTACAAGTTGGTTGCATCACAATACGGGATTTATGGGCCTCCAATCCTCTACTGCGTAAATCCTATACTGACCTCTTCTAACAAACTATAATGGTCTCCCTCAACCTGGTGGTGCATAATAAGCCATCCCTTTACCTGGTGGTGTAGTTAGACGTGAGAGCTAGTGGTTGTCTGTGCAGAGTGTCCATGATCTCCACATCCGCTCCATGACACAACAGTTCTCTCACAATGGCTGGCTGGTTGGATTGAGCAGCAAGATGGAGGCTACTCTGCTTCAACTCACCAACACGGAGATTGGGCTACAAAGCAATAAAACAGACTCAAAATATTGAAAATCTAGTTATAGGCATACTTGATGACTGTTCAGTCTTGTAAGTGCTTCTTTTAACAACATTACATCATTAGGTGTCAAGAGATTGACTTCATTTTGCTACTTTTTTGTTTGTTTTAAAAAAGTATGCGTTTAAAAGACTTGTTTGCACAATAGATTTGCTCAATCTAAATTTGGTAATGGAAAATTTAGTCAAACTGAAGAAAGAGCTTTTTTGGCTACACCCTATCTCAAGTTGACTTGACTAATTAGTACAGTTTCTATGCATGTACATTATCAATACAGTGGGAAGACAGCGTGATCACAATACTCTTGCCACGATGGAGCAATTAAATGATTCTAGACCGACATAAGGACTAATTAAAAACCATAGTTACATAAACATAAAGAACACTGGCACTTCTCTGTGCTGTAAACTAAGAAAATCTCCGAACATCGCACTAAAAAGTACAGCCCAATGTAAGAACAGCTGGAATAACTTGCCACACCCCCTAATATTGAGTGACTCCTTATCATGCCCTAACTACAGTGAGTGCAGCAGTGGTCAGCTCTGTGCAAGTGTGGTGCATACGTATGTGTGCATAAGTGGGTGTGTGAGTGGGTGTGTGAGTGTGTGTGTGAGTGGGTGTGTCAGTACGAGGACTCACGTCAGCTCCCTGGTTTAGCAGGTATTTGGTCATCTCCAGGTGGTTCATTAAGATGGCGACGTGAAGGAGGAGCCTGGCTTCTCCAGAGCTGGGCCGAGTGGCGTCCATTGGTCCGTCGGGAGAGGTAGCCATAGCCATCCTGGTCCTGCATGCCAACGATCGTCTCCGAGTGAACCCAGGCACCAATAAATGAGCATCATCGTAAGAAGGTGCCTGGTAGTCAGTATTGATGTCAACTCCCTGTGTTGTTACCACGGAAACCACAGACACCCTGCGCATTCCTCCCCAGAACACCTTGTCATCCACTGGTAGAGACGGGCTTACATAGGGCAGCGTGACCTCCGCATTCTTCCCAGCCTCCACGGCAGCCCTAAGTTCTTCCAAGTTTCCAGTCTTTGCGGCATCGAACATCTTGAGGACCAGCACGAGGTCCGGGGGCAGGGCCGTGAAACTGAACTCAAGCTGGCCGATCACAAACCGTAGCCCGGTGGTGGCGACCGCCATCTGTGGGCGGGCTTGAGTCTGGTCTTCAGAAACAACGACACTCTCTTGGTCAACTGAGGCAGCTTCTTCAGTGCCGAATATCAATGACTCGATAGGAACTCCGTCATTTAGTATAGTCACAGTGCTGGACACACCCACCTACATACATACATACATACATACATACATACTGTACATGCATGTGCACAATACATGTATGAGAGAGTTGCTGACCTTCTCTCTACTATCGGACCCAGTGACGCCATTACAAGGTCTAGATATGTAAAATGTTCCACTTCCTTTAGTCAAGTCACGAACAATAAAAGAACTGGCAGAACTCCTGCCATCTTGAGCTACATGGAAACAGTACAAACACAAATGTGATGATATCCCTTCAACTACGTATTATGCAACAATAAGTGTAATCCCCTTATCATACTGTGCTATGCTCCCAGCTGAAAGAAACCTCATTCAGTCATCCCACTCACCTTTCTTCCATTCAATAGCAACATGCTCCTCCTCCACACCTGACTCTGGGGGCAACCTGATGCCACACCTAGCGCCCGTTCCTATGACAACACCGCCTCTGCCCACGTGATACTCCCGGGATACCAGTCTGTGCAGCATGAAAGGGAAACTGGCATCCCCTGAGGCCCCATCGGAGGAGGTGTGGCCAACCACGCGGACAACAGTCAAGCAAGCAAAGTTGTCAAGGGGACGAGAATATTGTTCAACTGAAGACAAACAAGATGAGTGAGAGAGAGGAAGAAAGAAAATAATTTATGCAGTTGAGCCCAAAGTTCACACAGTATTTAACAATACTGATATTCTGCAATACTAGATGCACACACTACCTCAGATAAATCAACACAAACCAAATTCAAAATGTGGTGAAGTTCTGTTAAATAAGTTATATATGGTAAGTTTATGCGCTATTTGTCAGCAGTATTATTCCTTACCTGAAAATCCATTGTCCAATAGTCTAAGCACGAAGGTAAGTCTTGTGTTGGTATGTATGTTCAGTAAACATGTATGTGTGAAAGTGTTGTGTGTTACAGCTTCTGCTTAGCTAAAGAATAGCACAATGTAAATGTTTTAGTAACAAATAAATATATTAGCTTTCTTTACACAGCTTTTTCGGCCACTACGGTAGTAAGCAGTGTTGTGGTAGTTGCAATTGGTAATTGTAATTAGCTGTAATCATTACACCATCTGCAGTAATTGTAATTGTAATTGCATACCTGTAATTGGCAAGTAGTTGGGGTCAAAGACCACTTTGGTAAAGGGTCAGCCTAAAGCACATGGCTGAATTAAAACAAAATTACTAACTTTGTGGGCCCTATTACATGACCACTTATCCTGAGGAGGCTATGTGATGTAATTGTATGTAATTGCTAACAGATTTGTTGTAATTAGTTCTTAAAGGTGTAATTGGTAATTGAAATTGTAATTGAGAAGCAAAAATTTTAAGTAATTGTAATTGTAATTGATTACTGTACTCCTGTAATTGCCACAACCCTGGTAGTAAGCATGTCTTAATATGTTACATAGGTTCAAACCTGTGTGGTAACTCCTCAAAAATGCCCGTTGTTTTTGTTTTGATTTGTTTTTAACAGTTGCGGTGAGCGGTTACTACGGCATTAAACCCCTTAACCATATGTACGTCGACCGTTATTAGCTGCAGGAGTGTTAGAGGTTAAAAATAATCACAATACTGTAATCTTGTGGAACCTAACTAGGGAGGCTCGCTCGCCATTTGTGCTCAAGCACACCACTAGTAATATCAAGATGTATTTATCCTAGTCCACATATCAAGATGTAATATTGTACAGGCTCATCTGCTAGTCATTCCTCATTTGTGTTGCACTGCTGAAGAAGACTATTGAGTCGAAATGTTCAGTCGAAGTTTCTATTTTATGCTCCAAACTAATCAAATTAATAGATATCAAGATGTATTTATCCTAGTCACATATCAATGTATTTATCCTAGTCCACATATCAATGTATTTATCCTAGTCCACATATCAATGTATTTATCCTAGTCCACATATCAATGTATTTATCCTAGTCCACATATCAATGTATTTATCCTAGTCACATATCAATGTATTTATCCTAGTCCACATATCAATGTATTTATCCTAGTCCACATATCTGTACATCACATATTCCCATTCTGAACACTACAGTTACTTCCACACTTGACACGTACCATCCTCATCGCCACCATGAGTCTCAGCATCTTCCGCCAAGACGCTGCGCAGGTTCAGTAAGTTGTGGCTCAGCCCCACCCTCCTCAACCGTACTCCTGCTGTTCCAACACTTCTGGATTCGGACCTCTGATAGTTCCCAACGAGGGACCTGAACTGTCTTTCCCGGTCCCTGATGTAGTCCTCCAAACATGATATTTTAGTGTGGGCTTGGTTGAGGTGAAATAGAAGAGAAGATCTTCGCTGACCACCTCCTCCCTCCATGATAATAACAATGTCTGAGATAAGGAATAAAAGTGATTTCAGAATGAACGTCAGTCAAGATTCATACACAAGCCACCTAACTCCAGTTGCATGGTAACTGATACGTAGTAACTTCATTGTGTGTGCGTGTGTGTGTCTGTGTGTGTGTCTGTGTGTGTGTGTGTGTGTGTGTGTGTTGTCCCATCAAGAAAAGCATTCACAGCTGCAATAGTTGACTTATTAAGACCCCTTACCCACACACCATGAATAATTAATTATGTGTTGCCTTTGTATTAATTAAGCGTGCAGTGTAGTTCAGAATGAATTACCCCATTTAATCCCAACTAGCCAATTAAGACTGCACTTGCAAGGGTAGCAGTATAGAATGCATTCCCTTTACCCAATATTATATCCTGACTCAGCAGGCAATAAATAAGAATTCCAACAGATTTAAGTAGCTGGTTACAATGATGACCTCTTTCCTGGCAAACCAGAATGGCATATAAACAATGATAGTTTGTCCTATAATGCCTTGAGAATTTTTTTTTTCAATTATGTCAATACACTGTCAAGTTTCAGTACCAAGGAAGTCATTAGAATAGAATAATAGACTGCCATAATAATTGCTATATCAGTAGTACCAGTAGACTACACTTACTAGAACAGGGAGATGCCCCAAGAACTCGCTCTTTATCCAAAACAACAAGAGAAGCTAAGACTTCCCTCCAGCACCCGCCTCACGCCCTCTTCACACCTTCACCTTGCGGTTTGTTTTGGTTTGTTACAAAAATGGTAATGGTCTTCTTATGGTTGATTAGATTTTACGGTACCTTACCTCACAGGCGGGAAAGACTTGAAGAAAAAGTCAAGCGTGGCGTGGTGGTGGCGGTATGGATTATGGGTGGCGTGTTCAATCTAATGTATAGGACGAAGACAACAAAGTGTAATGGTACAATGCACGATAATCTTGTGAAGCGGAGAGGACACAACATTAATGTTTGCTGTTGTGCTGACTTGGTTAAAAATAAATGCACAAAATGGACCGTAAGATTACAAGCCTCAGTGTTGATTTAAAGTGAGACTTGTTTAATGGGTTTCAATATTTCCTCTGCACTGTACCACTATCAGATCATTGAATTGAATGCTGAGCTGGCAGTTATACCTGTAAGTCAGCTGATTTCCAGGAATGCTCCATGGTATGGATGACAGTAAGATTAAAGTTTTTTTATGGCTTACCCTGCCCCCACGTGGGAATGAAATGTGCGAGATGAAAAGTGAGTATGTATAATGATGCGCCGCGAGTTGTAATTGCAATATTCAATTTCAAAATTCTGGTAAATTCAGCTGTACAGCATACATTGTTATTGCTAAGCATAAAACATCAACTTGGGTCACGATCATGCATCTTTTAAGAGAGTTGTGTGATTCCTCAGACTTAAGTGATACATATCTTCTTAATTACATGGATTCAGGCAAAATTTTGAAATTGTCCCCTCCCTTTCTTCATTTTTTTTGTTTGTTTTTCACCTTTCTTTTCAAGCTGCCAGATCTGTCACAACACTTTCACTCGCATTCAGACACATCTCTCTCTATCCTAATGACATAATTTATACATTTACTTTTTCTTCTCAGATTGGAATAAACTGACTACTTATGTTCAGACCTAGGTAAGAAGCCAAGTCAGTCTGGCCCCAAGTATGTCACCTGACAACTATCTCAAAAACTCTCTCTTGGTAAACCTTCAGTTCTAATTTTCGTGGTGAAGTCGTGAATATTGTTAGCATTATTGTCACAGATTAGTGGTCAATGGTTCCCACAGGGATAGCCTCTGCTGGCGGTTGATAATTTACACAGGCAGAAATGGCCAGCAAGTGAGCCTCTAACTTTCCTCCATGTGTGATGGATGTATGCGATGATGTTAGGCATGATTCCCCAACTGTCAGTGTTTATAATATCCTCAGGGCGGGTTTTTTTCTACTGTGTGTGAGAATTTGTTGACAATAATTTTGTTTCACTGAACCTAATTAAAATTTAATGAGCTTTTTTCAAATCTTTGAAGTCACCATGTGAATATCCCAATCAGTATTAAGTAAACCACTGGACCTTTTCTGGTAATGTGACAATCCCGATCAGCTTTCTCGGCTACTACTAAGGTGAGTGAAGACCAGCCCCCAGTCCCTCCTCCTAGCACACAAGTTGTTGCAGTAGACCTGGGTGCATGCCACTATTCTTTTGTCCTTCTGGACTTATTCTGCTTGTGCAAAACCGCCACATCTGCTACCTTATACCTCACAAAACTTTAATTAGCTTAGAAAGGTCACTTGTTGAGCATGCTCAATGCGCTCCAGTTAAGTTAATTAAAATCAATTAATTATTTTATTTAATAATAATTCCATAACCTTGCAATAGTTTCATTTTTAAATTAATTGGTTACTTTTTTTTTACGTTGGTTCTTTAATGTATAGCTAATTTGTACTTTAGCTTTATATAAACCTCTATCTTTCTCCTCTTTCCCTCCTCCTCCCTCCCTCCCTCCCAGGGCATTTTCTGGTATGTACTGGTAAAACATATACTCATTATTTGATAAACTAAACTGTGTGTGAGGCTATAACTATTATGCCATATCATACCCAATAACTTCACTCTGTACTAATTTCCACAACAAGTTTAATTAACAATTTTAATTAAGTTTTATTGATCACTCGGATTTGATGCTTTCTTGTTCTTCCACAACCTCCAAGTGATCATTCTATTGTGTGTTGTTTATGCAAGTTGAATGGAAGCACTAGAGTTGGTACTCCATTGGTGACTACACAAGCTCCTCTGGTAAGGCTCTAACATCTCTGGTGAAGAGTGTAAGTGGTGGGTACGCCCACAGACTCAATGGCTGAACCCACACCCATGTTGGGCTGTGTCACAGCAGTCTGGGCTTTACTTGAGCTAGGAACTTGAGCCAATTAAACCTTATTGGTATAGAAAACCTTCATAATTGATTAATTAAATTTGGTTGCTAGGCAACAATAGTACAGTTAAGTTTTGTTCCCTGATTTGATCATAGTTTTGTTATTGTTATAATTTCAAGTTTCTTGTGGTGAATAAAACTGTTTTTATAAATGCCACAAGGCAACTGGCAACTGTGTCCAGTGTCTCAATGCCTTTTGTTGTGGTCATTAAATACTCATCTTTTATGTCCATGGCAACTGTTTGTTTGCTTTGGTGTTGTAGGTTGTTTGTTTTATTGTTTGTTGTTGTTTTTGTTATACTGATGAAGTAACTGTAGAAGTGGTGTTCAAATGCTTATTCTTGTGTTCTTTCTCTGTTTTATCCTCCCTCTCTCTCTTTCTCCTGCTGATGGTCAGTAACTGGCATCTCCATCTGATAGTGCAGTGTTCACTTGTAGTGGTCAGGATTTCAAAGCCCAAGCAGTCAAAGAGTTAGTGGTGCCCTCTGTCTCCTCCCTGCCCTGTCCTAGTGGCCGCTGTTAGCTCACCAGTAAACCTGCAAGGTTGTGATTGCTACTATAACCCAAACCCAGCTCCAAGGCTCTGTTGGGCATCTGGTAGACCTTTTTCCCAATGGGTGGCCCTTTGGGTGCTAAGGGGAACTCACTCTAAGCACGCCCAGTCATGTCCGAAAATTTTGTATGTAGTTTTTAATTACATTTATGTACTTTGGTAAGAGACAGCTGCCTAGAAATTTTTTTTAAGATGCTCAATTTCATGTAGTGTTTAATGTTAATTCTCATTTCTTGAATTGATTTACATGAAGACCCCAAGAATGCATGGCTAAGGCATCTGCACTAAGAAAGACTGAAGTTACACTGAATGGATCTATCTCTACCAAAGTTAATGCAATGACTGAATCCCACTTACCAGCATTTTTATTCCTGGGTTAGTTCAATACTTGCATCATTGTGTGACTGGTAAACATGTTGATAGGAACCAGTTGCTGCACACCAACAACAGGGGTGTATTAGATTGCTAACAACAGGGGTGTATTTTAGATTGCTAACAAGAGAGGTGTATTTTAGATTGCTTAACAAGAAGGGTATATTTTAGATTGCTTAACAAGAAGGGTATATTTTAGATTGTTTCAAGATGTGTGTTGGTAGCAAGAGGTGAGGGGGAAGAAGAGTGAGATGTAAGCAGAAAGAGTGAGAGAAGGATGAGGGACACCTCAATTCACTTTTTTATGTAATTGTTGACATTTCATTATTCAGGCTCTGGACAGGGCAGCTGTAATATTGTGTGTTCATATTTGACAAACACCGCCCCCCCCCCCCCCCCCCCCCCCCCCCTCCCTCCTCCTCACTTCTCCACCTCCACCCCACCCCAAGGTACTGGTACACAAATTAGGCTTGTGGAAAGTCTTTTTTTATTAGTGTTCATTTCAATAATAATAATAATAGCAGTTTTTCTCTGTTTCAACAGCCAATTAAAGCTTAACCCAGCATTTTAGATTTATTCCTGAAGTCCTTAACTGAAATACTGTTATTATCAATTCAAATACATAAATGAAACACAGCAATGGATTGAATCAAAATTACCAAACTTGTTTGTCAATTATTTGAATATAATTATTCCATACCCATTCTGATAAAAATATTTAATTGTGTGGGCGTAAATGTATTGCCACCCTTTGACCTTACAAGTTCAATACATTATGGGTTGTCAGTGATAAAATGCTAAATAGCCTGAGGCTTCTTCAAAGAGAGAGAGAGAGAGAGAGAGAGAGAACAGAGCAACTCAGTCCTCATGTGCGTAATAGGAGTAAACACACACACTTAGCAATCAGAGTTTGCAGTTGCAGCTTCATGACTTGTCATGGTGTTGGTTGCTTGGTGTGCACTTAGTGAGATCACGTTTAATATCTGTTAGTATAGGATACTCCACGACCAGTGCAAGATTTACACAACCGAGGGCCAAAGGCCTGAGGATAGTGTAAATCCCGTACCAACCAAACGGAGGGGTGCAACCGACTTGCTCTAGGCTATAGGAAACACAAAAATGAATTTTTGATTGCACAGTTCACTTATTCCCCTCCTAGGAGGTGGGTGTGAAATATATTCACCGCTAATGGAGCGACCTGATTGGACGGTTTAAACGTACCATGGTATTGGTTTAAATTATGATCAGGAATACAAACATTACTAAATTGCTATTGTGAAGTTTATAACTTAGGGAAGTACGGTAGACCCTCGTTAATCCAAACCTCGCTGATCTGGAACCTCATTAGTATGAACATTGTTGGCTCACAGCAATATTTCGCTGTAAGGATCTCGTAAAACACTTTTCCAAGATAAAAAAAATTAGAGAATTTGAGAAAATTAGCTCACACAGTCACAAATAACTAGTGCAGGAGGAGTGTGTGGGCGTATCTACTGGAGCAAATATTAATGAGAAGGGTAATTACAAGAGCATAACAGAAGCTGATCAAGGTGAGTTGAAGTCAGCTGGCAAACAGCATGGAAGGTAGGTGTGGATTATCAGCTAGAGATGGGCGTGTTCTTATGATTCAGGCAATGAGAATGTTTTCAAGAGGGGTTATGACCTTTGACCTGTACAGAAGGAATGGCTGGATGATAGTCTAGCAAGAACATTCTCAAAAGCCTAAAAATTCATTAGGCAGTATTTAAGATAGCCTATACCACTCTGAATGGAGTTCACCTTCCACTTCTGATGGTTGCTGAACTATCTTAACACCTACTATTTAGCTAAGAAGATAAATCTAGATTAGATGTGTGTATAGCTACATGCAGATATGTTATCTTGAATTTGAGGTTGTACCTGCTCTGTTGCTAATGAGTGAACATCCTTCTGTCTCTTTACTTCCAACATGGATAACTGACCCAATTGCATATCAAAATTAAATGTGACAGTTTCAGTTACATGTATTTGGAACTCATGAATATAATTAATTTAAAAGAAATGTTCTGCACAACCTCTCTCCCCCCTTCCCCCTTTCATCTCCCACCTTGGTATAGTGAGGAAGTACGTAAATTAGAGTGCCAGAATTACATGACATGTAATGATATTCATTGCAAGTAATCAAGTTGTTATTTTTTTCAATAGAATACCCTCTAATCCCATACAGTGAGGGCTGTATGTAGATAGGTGGGTGTGGCATTAAATACAGCACTAATTAATAGTATCGTGTCTGTGTACCAGTAGATAGTCAGTCATCTGAATTGAAAGGCATTTGAATAACACCATAGGAATTACTCAGAATGCAGGATATAAATGAAAAGGTAAGGTGTGGCAGGACATATTTGTTTTTTATTATACATATTTATGTCATTGAATTTCTGATAACTGATTCTGGAGTAAAGGAATATTCTCTTTCAAATGCCTCAAACAGCCATAGCAACACACTTATAAATTCACACTTTATTGGTACTGTTTTTTTCTTTCTTTCACTTTACTCACCTCCTCCATAGGCGCTGACTCCTTCACAATTATTTTTTATAGCACACTTCCAGTAACTGGAGCTCGTCTACAGCTCCTCCTTCTTTCCACGCGATGCACTCTCACGGCAAGGCGAAGGTGTGATCTCCCAACTTGCCAGACAGTCAGCAAGTGACTCGAGAGCTGAACATGTTTGTTGTTTTAAAATTATGTGTGAATGGCCACACCTTCTCAGCTAACACCACCAGAACCTTGTGCATGGAGTAAGCAAACTTTCTTATCTGATGGTGGTAACCCGAGTACTTGGTGGTTTTAATAGATAGCTGAACACAATAAAGATATGTGGCACTTGTCAGGCTGACTACAAATACCTCACTATCCTCCAATCCCACATGCTTACGCAACCTTAGTGGTAGTCAAGCACACAAATCAAGATTGGAGCACATCTTTACCAAGTAATTTAAACCATGCTCAAACAGTTCACAAGGTCATTGGAGCACTCCTTTGCCAAATACTTTAAACTATGCTCAACCTCATTGCAGCACACCTTTACAGTTCTCAAACAGCTTAGTCAAGCACACCAGTAAAAGTTAGTGGAGCACTCTTTTACCAAGTTCTATTAATTAACCATACTCAAACTTTTGCCACTGTCCATAAAGTAATTATTTTTGCTCACACCTTACCCAGTCAGTTCTCAATATTTCACACTTCAATGAACAAAACTTCAATTGTAATATCAGAAAAAGCAACTCAATTGACACACTTGTCATGAAGAAAATGACTCAAAGAAAAAAAAACTGAAGAAAATGTTACTCGTACTAAATTTTGAAACAGTAGGTCCAATTTGTTACTATGATACAAACAATGTTCATTGATCAAAGGAAAGCATGTAAGTAATGGCATAATTTGAATGCACAGAAACCAGTTTTAGCAGCAAAGTGTAGTTGAATCAACATCCATCGGGAAGGATATTCATTGCTATAGTGACGTTGTGATGGACTGTCATACTAGAAGACAAACAGTATGAAGAAATATTAAATGGCTTGTGGCACATGTGACAGATGAATGAAAGTTGTATTTTGTGAGTGAGATCTGAATGGAAACAAAAAAATGGTTAAGTTTTACCTGCACTAGTCATTTCACACTATTACAGTAATTACAAATGGCAAAATTGGGGGGGAAACTGGAAAGAAAAAAAAGCAAAACTGTGTGATCAATGGAACAATATTGAAGATGATAGCTTTCTTGATGGTTATGGTATAAAGAATATAAGTAGAAAGAGATGGTGTTCCTTGATCTTGAATGTGATTTAGTTGTGATATGAGAATGGGTAAATTATAGTGTTGATTGGTTTGGTTGATCCAGTTGCTTGAACTAAGGGGAGTAAAGGGGGAGGGGGAAAATCACAAAAAAAAAAAATTATGTCAGATAAAGCTGCAATGGTACAGCAGCAACAAACAAATTAAAATGGTCGGAAAGTAGATTGTGTACACATAAAAACCAAAACAAAAAGTGAAAATGAAAAGAAAAATGCAAATCTTGTACAAACGATGCTGAAGGAATATGTGGTGGGTTTGAATCAACTGACATATAAAGATCACGTGGATCTCAAAAATGCTAAATGTGACACGCAAAACACACGGGAAGAAACGAGGAATTGAAGAAAACATATCTGTGAATGTAGAATTTATGAAAGGCATCCAATCTGTGGGGGCGGTAGAAGAGGTGCGAATTAAACACGGATCCAGGGGGGAATGAGGAAGGCTGTTTGCTGGTGGTATGAAGTGTCGTTGCTTTAAGGAGGGCAATAGTATGAGGGGGGAATTTCAGTGCCACACCTTACCACTGCACAGGCTACAACAACAACAATACCATAATAATAACAATAACAAAAAGGTGAAATATTCACTAAAAGAGATCAGAGCATTTTGAAAGAACAAGTGAAGTGTTATTTTGTACACATGGGCACACTGCATCCAGATGAATTCAATTACACTAATCCATGACTGTGTCATCGTCCACAATGTGGATTAGCGCAGAATTACCACAATTGTCAGAATTGCAGTGATTACTCTCAAAAAAAAATATCAAATATGGTGGCCAAGAGTGAGTTGGTGGTGGCTCAACTCTCCTGGGAGAGCACATGACCACGGCAAAACACAAAGAGAGTGCTACAGGGAGTAAAGAGAGGGCCAAACTAGGTAGGGAGCAGATGTCAAACTCTACACATTGTCTCTTCACTACCACCCAATGCCTTATGGTGAACACTCCTTACTACTAACAATATACACACACACACGCACACACACTCCCTTCCTCGCCCTTAGGCTGTTTTAATTTGGTTGTCGGCTACAACCATCCTTTCCTTATCACACTCGGCATACGCATGCAGTCTGTGAGTGACTACAACTCACGATGCAAGTGGAAGAAGGCTGGGTAGTCTCTCCTAGAAGATCATTCACAAAGGCTTGTGGGTAAAAGTCTTCATCCTCACACCTATTGCTTCCCTACAATGCACAGAAAGAAAGAAAAAAGGGTAATCGTATGTGCTAAAACAGCTAAGATAAATTATACTGGTCTTCTATACTTGTAGATGCCTTCAATTAAGGACCACCTCTCACATTCTGACACTGCCCACTTGACTAACTTGAGGCTCCACCCTACAACCTTAGGCAAGCCTCTCCCAAAACCTACTCTAAAAGCAGAAACAAAGAAAGGTGTCAGTTGTTCAGCTAAAGAAATGTTTACATGGACAATGCTTCTTTGTCATCTCTCCCCAGTTTAAGGAGATAGTCTCTCAAAGCTTATCGTGTTCATTTATCAGTCGTGATATCACCACTTATATCAGCAAGCAAGGATCACATTTCCATCGGCAAACTCCGGACTGGACCAACTGGACAAGTGTGTACAGAGAATGAAATTAGTTCCTTTAAAACAGCTAATCAAGTCGGACCATTGGCACTGTTATTACAACAGGATGCCACCCAGTAATCGAATTACACCACTAGCCAGTAGCTAGGAGAACTTGGAAACAGCAACCAATTGAACATTAACCATGACACCAGTAGCCAGAAACTTTAGTGGCAACCTTACATAGAACCAGTAACTTGTAGCCAGAAACTTTAGTGGCAACCTTACATAGAACCAGTAACTTGTAGCCAGAAACTTTAGTGGCAACCTTACATAGAACCAGTAACTTGTAGCCAGAAACTTTAGTGGCAACCTTACATAGAACTAGTAACTTGTAGCCAGAAACTTTAGTGGCAACCTTACATAGAACTAGTAACTTGTAGCCAGAAACTTTAGTGGCAACCTTACATAGAACCAGTAACTTGTAGCCAGAAACTTTAGTGGCAACCTTACATAGAACTAGTAACTTGTAGCCAGAAACTTTAGTGGCAACCTTACATAGAACCAGTAACTTGTAGCCAGAAACTTTAGTGGCAACCTTACATAGAACCAGTAACTTGTAGCCAGAAACTTTAGTGGCAACCTTACATAGAACTAGTAACTTGTAGCCAGAAACTTTAGTGGCAACCTTACATAGAACTAGTAACTTGTAGCAACCTTAACACAGAACCAGAAACTTGTATACTTACATTGCCAGTGACAGTCTCTGCTACTGTAGTGAGAGGAGTGGGGACAGATGCCTGTAAACAAAAACAACACAGACAAACATATAAGTGAGTAGATAGCTTGACAATATCTTACTTAAACTTCCACAGCTAAATCTCAATGGTGCTGGCATTCAGAATAAAACTCAAGGAAAATAAGAAAAACGGTCAAGGATCACAAACAAGAGAACCCTGAGAAACTCAGGCTGTGGTTGGGTTGTGTCCACTGCAGATATGTCCCATCTGTACTCTGGGAAACAGAGAGCTGGTTAACTGCCAGCCACTTACTCACAACCTTAGACCACTCACGGTCCCCAGGGAACAACCAAGATGTTCGATAGGCAAAGGTAGGCCAATACCAGAACCACTGTACCTGACCAGCACACAGAAAACCTGGAGACACCCTTAAAGACAAATGCAAAGGCTCTGCTGTAAGGCTTCATCAATCTTGACTGATGCCTAGCAAATAAAACTACAATGCCACCAGGAATTCTCACAGTATATATATTATTGTATATACGTACGTAAATATATACATAATATATATATATACACTACATACACTTTTTAAAAAATAGTTAATGCCAACTGAACATGATAAATTATATTTTCATACACATAAGGTCCACCTTAAGGACCTCTCCCTAGATACTTGTTTCAGCAAAGGTGACTAATTACTGGCCACAGTTGCACACCAATGGCCATAGATCCCAGTCTTGGTCAACCTCACACCCACTGTGTGGCATGTGGTTCCAGCCCATGGGACCATAAAACTCATTTATTTCTTCCGAATCTGTTTGATAAAGTGCTAGTATATCTTTTGGGGGGCAAAGTTGGCTTCAAGTTTTAAATTCCTGCCAATACTTCAACAGAAGCAAGTGAAGCACTAGGTGAGCAAAATGCTGGTTGAGTTTAAGAATTGTAATGTATCATTAGCTATATTCTTAGGGATATTTTAAACAGGGTTTTAAGATGCAAAATAAGTGAGTGAGACAATCATTATAATTCTAATACCACCACGACTAGCCTGCCTGGCTGATTCTATTGACCTCTTCAAGGCCCTAGAGACCACTTATGAAGATTACATCTGCAGAACTGTCACCGTGGCAGCCCACTGTGAATAGCAAGAGGTGAGGTGGGAACCTAGGACATCTGGCAGTTGGAAAAAATTATTAGCTCAAGCCTAACTATCTTTAACAGCTGAGAATGAGTTCACTTTTTTGTTTTTGTTTTGTTTATACAACCAATACTTTCTACTTATACAAGTTAATAAACAATAATAATAGTGACAATACTACTACTAATAATAACAATAATAAATATATATTATTCATTTGATACAGGAGAATATCACGAGTCTGTTGGCTTAGTATTTACGCGAGTGCCGCAGGCACGAGCGTAAATACCGCCAATCAGACGAGTGATATTCTCGGGTATCCAATGGATAATAAATTTATTAGGTACTGCTCATGCGCGAATACCTTGGTAACAAGAAATTTACCTAGGGGGACGTAATAACCCAACGTAATAACTATGAACACAGGTGATATGGAAAAATATTGCCCTAAGCCACATCCTGTTTACTTTAATGCATTTTCTATGTGGCAACAGTTATCAGGCTCTGTTCAGTACCTAATAAATAATAATATTAAAAGATACTATATTATATTAAATAAGAAAATATTACCACCAATTATCTTGTTCACATTTTTCAGTGAGATTGAGATGTAGCTATGCCCATTCACAGTCTAGCAATTCCCATATTTATTTTCTGCTTCTAATTCATTCTCCCATACCCATGACAGACCCAGCTGTAAAAACCTGGCAACCATCACTATGTATACACTTACTCTAAAAGGCGACCGAGATTCCCTCTCTTCTCCTCCTCCAGGTCCTCCTCCACTGAGCATGCCCAGTGGTCCTGCCGGGAATAACCCAAGTCCCAGTGTGGAAGGAGGATAGTTGATGTCGGAGCTGTTAGAGGACTGGTTGCCACTCCCATTCCCGTTGGAGCTAAAACCTGTAAACCCAGTGGTGTTGTTCGTGGGAGAGTAGATGGGGGAAATCCCACTGAGAGAGCTCTCAGAACCTGAGTAACTACTGGTCTGACTGTTAGGCCGGCTGGTTGTCACCACCGTGGAGGGCGGGTTCCCGTTGGGCTGATTACCGCTGTTATTGTTGGAGCCACTAATAGAAGTGGAAGGAAGGTTGCTACTGTTACTTGCTGGCTTGCTACTTGAGGTGCCATTGGCAGTCGCTGGAGCAGAATTGTTAGGGAGACCGCTGCTAGGGACAGAACTCATGCCTATTCCAGTGTTGCTATGAAAGGAACCCTGGGACCAGATGCTCTGAGTGCCTCCGTGCTGAGAGGTCATCCCTGCCGCGGAAGAGTTGTCCACACCCACAGGTGCCCCTCCCATTCCTGGCATCCCGAGGGGAAGCCTCATCTGCGGAGGGTTGACTCCCTGAGAGGGATTAACAGTGGTCCATGCGGTCTTGAAAGAAGCATGGGGGCCTATACCTGCTGAGAAACTCCCAGAAGCCCCACCTACAGTCCCGCCAGTGGAGGAAAATTGAGAGTTGTGATGATGCTGTTGTTGATGGTGTTGTATCAGGTGCTGCTGGTGCTGGTGCTGCTGGTGCTGTTGCTGCTGCTGTTGTTGAGGTACGGGACTGTTCCGGGACATTGGAGGCATGAGACCATACTCTCGTCCCACTTGGTTCATTCCAGTCATTGCCACGCCCTCAGTCACAGCTCCAATAGGGAACTCACTTTCACCATTGTTTCCAGCAGCAGAATTGCCCCACAAGCCATAGCCATTCTGTCCTGAACCCACTGGACCAAATGCTCCCTGGTCACCATTTCCTACTGGAGCACTGGATCGGCGCAACCTGGATCTGCCGTAGCCTGGGGCAGCTCCTAGTGAAGGCTCCTTGAACGATAAACCAGTAAAGACATCTGACATGTCGTCGACTTCGTTGTCATTGACAATAACTTCAGCTGGCTGACTGTGCTGTGTCTGCAGCATGCCGGAATGAAACTGTCCTCCCATTCCATTCCCATTCCCTATTCCAGTGCCACTACTGACTGAAGTTAGTATGTGGACAGGAATCCCGGATGCCATTCCACTGTTAGTGCTGGAACTCTTGTTGTGGAGATTTCCATGTCCCATTCCGAGACCAAGGTGATCAACTCCATTCCCATTCCGACCAACGACCCCCATGTGGCTATTGAGGCCAGAATTGAATTCCCCAATGGGAGCCATCCCATTCATTGGCCCTGAGACTGTCGTCGTAGTGCGTACGATGCCGTCGATACTGGACTCCAAAGCGTTGGCTAGTTTATTACCATTAGCCATGGAAGTAGTGAACCCTCCCAAGTTGTTCACTTCTAGAGCTCCGGTCGACCCGTGCAACGTCGTCAGTCGTGTGTGCTCGCCAGAATAATCGGTGAAAGTCCGCACATTAGTAGAGGAAGGCGTGGCAGGTAATGATTGTGCCCCTGCTGATGGCATGCGTGATGGGAGGAAGTCTCCATTGGTGACAGTGGTCATTCTTCCAGGGGCCATTCCTACCTGACTGCCCACTGAGGCGTTGGGTGGAGGGATGTTGGTGGGAGATGGACTGAGCGTGCTCCCAAATCCACTTGGGTCCTACATGATACAAGTGAAGTAGCAAAGAAATAGTCATAACCAGCAACTATTGAGCAAGTTTATATCCATTCATATCTTCACCTGTTTCACTTCCCTCAACTACCATCTAATCTATATTATGCACAGCAACTAAACAGTGACTCACATTTCCAGGAAGAAACTGAGCCATGTCACTTTCATAGGAAGCTCTGAGCTTAGCACTAATGAGGCTCTCTGCCTTTTTACAGTTGTCAATAGTTCCCAAAATAGTGATGGTCCTTTCCATGTTGAATGCTGTCAAGTCCTTCAATCTACATGGAGCGAAATAAAAGCGTAACGATATCATTCGTAAAACCAACCTAAATGCCTTTCAATTTATGATAATTATGAACATTAACTGTCATAAATGGAATGACTATAGAAGCTATAGAAGCAGAAAGGATTCAGGATAGGTAGAACAGGTAAAGGGTGGTAACTTAGACAAGCGTTTTCAATTATAGAAATTCTATATACAAATAACAAGAACACAAACTACCATTCCTCCTTTCCTGTTGATCTAGCCCTCCCCAGCTACATATGCACAAGTGGCCCATATTCTTTCCCCAAACATTCATAAAAATAATCTCAACTTCAGCAGGCTCATATTTACACACCCCAAACAGTTGCGGAAAAGAACCTGTGAACCTCTCCCTTGAACAAACAGAGGGTGTGCTATCAAAGCTAACACCACACAAGTGCCAGCAGGAGCACCTGCTAAAAATCTACTGAGTTGGGCCCCATGACAACCAGACACCCAGATCTGATCTCCCAATACACTGACAAACAATGGGGAAAAAAGACTAGAGAAGAACAAAAGTGAATGCAATGCACATAGAGATTCTTAGCACTTCGGTTCAATTTAAATACATAGCTAATGCCAAATTGATAGTGCTTTCAATATGGACAACAGACAGCTGATGATATCTATACTTCAGGGAAAAAATATTTGTTTATGCCTACTGGATCAAAACTGACCTAAAAGATGACTTATGCATACTGTATTAACATACATGTACGTAAACGCTCCAGGGCTCATCTCCTTGGCTGGCACTACTAAGAAGACATAGTCACATCCTATGAAACTCAGTATTATTATTAGCATATATATTATATTTTCGGTGAATTTTTTTTATTATTATTATCATTATCATATGTAGCAATTTGGGATTTGGGGGTGGCTATTAGCTATACTAATTTATACTTTCTTTTTTTTCACTTATAATTTAGGAAGATTTTGAAGCAGGGAGTAAAAGAAGTCTGCCCTCCATAGTTGCACTTCACTACTTGTGGTCAGACAGTGGTCAAATTAATCCACTCTAACCCACTCTAATTGGATCACCTTCTGACAGACACTAGGCTGGACTTTTTCTACTTCTAAGGGCAGAACCTTCCATATAAGGCAGACAGCTATGTATAGACAGCTAGAGCCAGCTATCTAAACTTAGCTGTGGTGTGTGTTTTTTTTTTCCCAGCACCACACTAAAGTGTGGTGCTCTGAAAGTGTCACATGATGATATTGATAGTACATTACACACACATACACACACACACACACCACACACACACAGTAACAGATTAATACTGGCAAACATAAGTATGCTGAAATTATGGCCACTAGAATAACTGAAGAGAAGATTAGCTAAAGTTTAAACAGGACTGTGTTGGTCCACACTTAGCAGCTAAAAGTAATATCAAGAATTTACTTTGATATTGTGATTTTTGTCCCAGATTCAGCCATGATTCTCTTCAGAGTGCCACCTCCTTTACCTATAAACACAGTAAAAGCATAACACTGCCATTCTGACTTGGAAAAAAATTAAAAGAAAATACCAAGTACCCACTATGTATGACCTTGTAGTTATGCTTGTACAAAATATTTCACCTGCCCCAAGGATGATGCCTAACAAGATCTGTTGTAACAGACAAGTAGAAGCAAGTTATAGTACCCACTAGAAAGTGTATACAAATTAATATAGGTGTAAATATATTCCATGAATTTAACTGATATGAATTACAATACAGCTCCCAGCTCTGATAAGTAAAAAAAAAAAAAAAAGGACAACAGAGTATTAACCATTTATAAAACTTTAGATGCTGAAAGCAGAAAGGTCACTTTCCTTAGCAATAATGTGAATGAATGTAAGAGAACCAATAATAAGAGAGTTTGTAGCAATGATTCCTATACACACTAAAACCACAACAACAACAAACCTGGAAAAGCAGCTGCTAGAGGTTGCTAGGCACAGGAAATATACAAGCCAGCTACAAGTGCTGTATTTACTGTAAGGGATGATTGAGATCTGCTGTTTTTATTTCCAGAGAAGTATATAAATGTCACCAAACTACCGGCTCTACTTTTTATCACCACAATTTAGCCCTTCAAAGTCAAGTCAAGAACCTAAGAAATACCTCCTATAGACAAATCCAATGACAGCCAAGTAGCCACTGATAATAGCACCATGGCAGTGGTAAAAATAACCAAATTCAATTAGATAATTTCCCTGTATTATATTGCCATCTAGAGAAGTACAGGAGCAATGTAATTTTAATACCAGACTTACCTATCACTCTTCCCACCAGTTCATTGTGAGCCAGTATCTTCAGTGGGACCACCGGTAGAGGCTCATGATATTTCCTAAAGACATGGACGCAAAGAAATAATCACCACAAACAACAACAATTAGCTATAAGGAAATACTCTGAAGTATGAGGTGCCTCTGCCTAAAAAGTTAATATTGTATAACTACATTACGGTAAAATAACTTTACTTTAAACATAGCCAGTATTTAACATAGAGATAGGATATGTTCATATGATTGGATATGTGGATAGTAGCTATAAAATATTTAGTAACTGCGCTCTTAGTTATTCTAGTGTTTAAAAAAAGGAATCTGCTTCAATATCAATGGCTTCAGCTGAATTTTCTTTTACACTAAGGGATGTCTTTCATGCCACTTCAATTCCTATAAAATTATCTTCAAAAAAAGAACTCTGATAGAATAATACACATTTCATTTTGAAAATGTCCTGTGTTGCTGGGGATAAGTCCAGTAATTATTTATGTATTATTTCATTACTCCACTTGCCATTATAATATTATATTTTCAGCGCTCACTTTGTAATGCTTTTAAGTATAAAAAAAGTCATATTTTCAATAAATACAGATTTGTAGATACTGAGTAAACTAGGATTTAATAAAAGGAGACAAAATTATCCATGTATAAATATCACATTTGCTATACACTATGAAGTAAGACTAACTAATATAGATGTCCCACTTCGTATTGTATGTTCCATATACAATGAAGTCAAGTAAGACTGTGTTAGACTGACAATGCTAGTTGCCCTCCAGTACTTCCATCACAAGTGGACAACATGAACCTTTGCCAGGCCACTTGGCCCACTTACCCTTTCTGCCATCACTTTAGTCTGCCCTTTCTTGTCTCAAGAGTCGGGAAGTGTGTATTCACTCAGCTGACCAATAATTAAATGAGAAGCCACAGTATCCGTATTCTGTTTAAAGAGGCTGCAAGCTTCCTTAACACTTGCACTACTTTAAGGTCAGGAGCTACGTCAGACCCCAGATGTCGGAAATAGGCCACTAGTGAAAGCCATGGAAAAATATTTTAAGGCCTTTAATGAGGGTCTCAGTAGACCAACCTCAAGTCACAGCTTTCTCAAGCCTCTCTTTCAATGTGGAATGGCTTCCTTTGAAACTGTCATTTTTTGTGCTACTAAATGCTATTTTATTACAAGGTTAACTTAATTTTGTTCCTTTCAAAATGAAACTCATTGACTTTAAAATAGTGTATTCTCTTCCTAATTGAATTTCATTAGCCTCATTAGATATACTTACCCACTATCTATCATGCCATTTGTCATGAGAAGTTCATTCTGCATGATCTTCATGATTTGATAGCAAGCCTCTGTACAACACTCTGGTGGTCCAATGGTAGTAATGGCCTAAACACACACACACACACACACACACACACACACACACACACACACACACACACACACACACACACACAGATGTACATAAGGTGGTGAATGTAGAAAACAGATGCTGTCACATGAACTTGACAAGAACATCAAAACGCAACTTTTTTACTCGAACACTTTTTAACCGAAAAAAAAAGTTGTAGTCCATGTACGTTTACGTTATAGTAATGGCACAAGATCCTGGGTCGAATAATGCTGCTACTACACATCCCATATACGTACAGACTACCCCAACCCTAGCAGTATCACATGACTGAGGCCAAACTCTCACACACATACATGTGACCTGACCTCTGATATCCAGTGTACCATGAGAGAGAAAAGATTACTCAAAGATTACTCGACTCTTACAACACTATTTGTATCCCATCCGTGGCCAAAAAATCCTCAAAACAGTGATTACCATAGATACCTCATGGTAGCCATATTAAACACCCAATGGCTGATAATATATCTTGACGGTTAGGGCTTTGTATAAACAAATCTTCCCTCCCCCTACTCACTGCCTTCATATCCACAACTAGCTTGGACAGAGCAACCACTGATTACAATCAGTACCATCTGGATGTGCAATGTCTTTATCAAACTTTCCTCCACTCATCTCTCTTTCTTACTACTCCATTCTCATTTCTCAAGATCACACAAGTCAAAATCTTGTATTTCTTATAAGAAATTGCTATTTTGTCATCAAAATTGTATTCCATGTACATTAACATCCACATACCATCTCTATCAACAAGGTCAAAGTCAAAGGTGTCAAAGATGCTACAAAGAACTTTGGGAATTGTGCATGCTGGTATTGAAACAGAAGCAAGGTATTACTACTAACAAACTTGCTTCTATTACTGCCACTACAAGGATTTGGGGAAGTCTAAGACTAACCTTTACTGTGATAGATGGGCGAAACCATTACTATTTTTAAGGTGAGAAGGAAGCAATGGATGTCTGAAGAAACGTTTTTTAACCAAATCTTTAAAAAAGCAGAAACAATAAATGGCTATTAACATTGATGCTCCTCAACTTTGAAGACAGAAATTATGTTCTAACCATTCCAAACATCACATCTCAGAATAAATAACCCGATAGTTAAGCCTAGTTATTTTATTAGTGTAACAGACCACCCAAACTCCACTGCAATACAGAACTGTACTGAGATACTTGAGACAGCCAGAGGCCAGGAAAAAAGTATTGTTACCTTGACTACAATTTATCATGTTAATGGCCCTTGAAATGAGACACGTACAAGACTTCAATGAATATTAACACTAAATGTTCTCATTTTATAACTACCTGCCAACTCGAGACTGAACAGAATCCTGCATACTGAATAGCAAAAACCAGAATCAGAGAAGCAGCATGAGAGCCTAGAGGAACGGAAACCAGTTGAGACAGCATGGAACAGGAACCAGTGGAACAGCATGGACCAGAGACCAGTGGGACAGCATGGAACAGGAATCAGTGGAACAGCATGGAACAGAGACCAGTGGAACAGAGACCAGTGGAACAGCATGGACCAGAGACTAGTGGAACAGCATGGACCAGAGACTAGTGGAACAGCATGGACCAGAGACCAGTGGAACAGCATGGAACAGAGACCAGTGGAACAGCATGGAACAGAGACCAGTGGAACAGCATGGATAGAAGAAGTAGTATGAGATCATAAGAGTGACCTAAGTCACCTACCAACAGGACAAGGGCATAATACCTGGTAACATCCAACTCGGGCCGAAAATATGGCTTCTGCCACAACTGCGGCTTGGCAACAGCAAGGGACACCTCTTCCTGCCAACACTGGCTTCAGTGTGACCCACAGTGACCTTCTATACAGCGGGCAAGGCTGACACCTTCTGCTAATCTGGCCTTGACTTCACTGGACTGGTTGACAAGGCTGAAACCATTCCACTGAGCAGATGGATGACCTATGTACAATTCAGGACCATAGCCATATTGTGACACCCTCTTCTTGCCAAGAGACCAATATTAGGGGAATTATTGTAAGAAAATTCCCTCTCCACCAAAAGCTTTTATCAAGCCTGGGAAAACAAGCTGCTGTGTTCGTAATAGTAGCATTACAGTCATCAGTGTAGAGGGCACTGGCACAAATGTAACCATTCTTCTATATTCACCCTTGTTCTAAACTAATCTGAAACATGAATAATGCACACCTTACAGTCCTGTTACACAACCAAAGTCGCTCTCACTAAACTGGAAATTCATCTCCCAATTCTTATTACATTTGTACACTGCTTCAATGTAGAATGTAAATTCAATTGGGGAGAAGATAATAGACTTCAAAATGCTTGGCCAACAGAGTAGTGGTAGATAAGATTTAAAAAAAGTATGTACACTTCTCATAGCAAAAGTGCCTTTAGCATTAGCTTGCAATGTTAAATTAGATGAACTCCTTACGTGAAACATTTCTGTTGTGAATTGTAACATAACTACAGTTTAAAAAAATGAATATATTATTATGTTCAATTTTGCAGATTGGTGCATCAATTAATTTAAGAATGACCGTCCCAGCCAGCAAGCCAAGATCAGACGACATTGTTGCCCCATCTGACTGTGCATAGTTCTGAACTAGTTCTAAATAACCATATCAAATTTCAAAACAATCAAGAAGTTTGTAAAACATACAAATGCAAACTCTGCACAGAAATTGGCAGAACATTCGACCTCTCTGACTTCACTTCCATACCCAGCCAGCTGTTTAAATGAGGTCTGCAAGCTATACAAGTGAGCTGCTGTTACTTGTTGGCTTGCTACTTGAGGTGCCATTGTGTACTCGGCTAGAAAGATGAAAGGAAGAAGTTAGTCCACTTAGAGCTAGCACCATTCCAAGAAGCTAATCTGAAGAATGCTGTGTCAGCAATGATATTAATAGCCCAAGGAACTATCTTTACTCCAAACATGCCTCATCAAGTGTCACTCCAACCAGGAGCTAGGGACTATCTTTACTCCAAACATGCCTCATCAAGTGTCACTCCAACCAGGAGCTAGGGACTATCTTTACTCCAAACATGCCTCATCAAGTGTCACTCCAACCAGGAGCTAGGGACTATCTTTACTCCAAACATGCCTCATCAAGTGCCACTCCAACCAGGACTAGGGACTATCTTTACTCCAAACATGCCTCATCAAGGGTCACTCCAACCAGGAGCTAGGGACTATCTTACTCCAAACATGCCTCATCAAGTGTCACTCCAACCAGGAGCTAGGGACTATCTTTACTCCAAACCATAGCCTCATCAAGTGCCACTCCAACCAGGAGCTAGGGACTATCTTTACTCCAAACATGCCTCATCAAGTGCCACTCCAACCAGGAGCTAGGGACTATCTTTACTCCAAACATGCCTCATCAAGTGTCACTCCAACCAGGAGCTAGGGACTATCTTTACTCCAAACATGCCTCATCAAGTGCCACTCCAACCAGGAGCTAGGGACTATCTTTACTCCAAACATGCCTCATCAAGTGCCACTCCAACCAGGAGCTAGGGACTATCTTTACTCCAAACATGCCTCATCAAGTGCCACTCCAACTAGGAGCTAGGGACTATCTTTACTCCAAACATGCCTCATCAAGTGTCACTCCAACCATGACTAGGACGATCTTTACATGACTCCAAACATCCGCATCACGGCCACTCCAACCAGAGGGTAGGGACTATCTTTACTCCAAACATGGCCTCATCAAGTGCCACTCCAACCATGAGCTAGGACTACTGTACCCAAACATGCCTCAGCAAAGTGCCAACTCCAACCAGGACTAGGGACTATCTCTTTACTCCAAACATGCTCATCAGTCCACTCCAACCAGGAGCTAGGGACTATCTTTATCCAAAACATGCTCATCAAGTTCACTCTCCAACCAGGAGCTAGGGACTATCTTTACTTTACTCCAAACATGCCTCATCAAGTGCCACTCCAACCAGGAGCTAGGGACTATCTTTACTCCAAACATGCCTCATCAAGTGCCACTCCAACCAGGAGCTAGGGACTATCTTTACTCCAAACATGCCTCATCAAGTGCCACTCCAACCAGGAGCTAGGGACTATCTTTACTCCAAACATGCCTCATCAAGTGTCACTCCAACCAGGAGCTAGGGACTATCTTTACTCCAAACATGCCTCATCAAGTGTCACTCCAACCAGGAGCTAGGGACTATCTTTACTCCAAACATGCCTCATCAAGTGTCACTCCAACCAGGAGCTAGGGACTATCTTTACTCCAAACATGGCTCATCAAGTGTCACTCCAACCAGGAGTTATATCAGGAGTTGGGAATTTGAAATGCAAATGTTGACTCTTCCTTTGCTTCCTGTGGTGGGTACAGATCTGCTTGCTGGTCTTTGAGCTAACTAGTAAAGCATGTGGTGCAGTCATAAGCCTAAAGTTCATCCCTAGCTCTACGCTGGTCGCCCATTAAGCCGAGTCATTGTGTTGTCTCATACCAAACATGCACTCAGCCGCGTCATTAAATCACGTTACCATGCCTACGTCACTTGTTGCCCACTCAAGTTTCCCGCACACATTCCCTTTCCCTTTTGCATCATTACTAAATAAATGCCTTCTCTATTTATAGCAACAGCTGAAGCAACAGAAAGCTCTGTCACAGATGATATGAACGAATGCCAGCTTCAAATCAGTGAGTTGATACCATTATGAAAGAACTCGTACAAAATTCCAATGAAAAGGGAATCAATTAATAAATTTATACTTCCAAATCTTATCACATGATTTATGAAACCAAACAAACGTTAAGTTGGCCAATGATTTAAATTACATCAGAAAAAGTATCGGCATTCATTCATTAATCTTTAGCATTGATTGTTATGCATTACCATGAAGTAGGAGTGGGTTTATATATTAGGGCTGGAATGAATTAGGGTGGAAGGTGAAAATTAGCCCATTAAATCTGTAATATGTTCAATCGTTACAAGTTGTTGCTAGGAAAGTACAAAGGGCAGTTACTTCATGTGACTGTAACCATGGTAGTCCATGCCTCAGTCTTGAGTAGTGGAAATGGCAAGTCCTTCTCCACATCCCACTTGCAGTGGAATGTTTTGAGTAGCACGACCTCATGACTTAGAATCACTTCACATCCTCAACCCACCCTTACCTCTCAACCCACCCTTACCTCTCAACCGTCCCTCAAACAGACATGTGATTATGCTATAATTCTAAATACCAGGTAACACATCATTACTACTATCATTAGCATTCTGTTATTATTATCATCATCATCTTTATCATCATTATCAACATCTTTATCATCATTATCAACATCACAATCATCATTATTTTATTATAATCACTATTTCATTGTTGTAAATATTGTGGTTATCATTAATAATATTTTATTACTTATTGTATTGTTAATTAGTAATAGTAGTAGTTATTAGTGATAGGATTATCATTATTTTTCACACCATCTAATCCAACACTGACTCTAAATAACTCTCACCTTCTCTGCCGTGCCCAGGTTCTCTCTGCGATGCACATCCACCCTAGCTTTGGTCAGCTGTGTTATCATCCTAATAGTTGCCCCGTCCTTGCCTATGATGGCCCCTACCATGTCACTGGGAACTAAGATCCTATAGAAACACAGAGAGAGAGATAAGAATCATCTGGACCAGAACTATCATCATGACATTGGGAACCAAGACCCTGTACCTCACCATCACAGATTTTTTAATTACCCGAGACAAAACCCATCAACATGAATGGGAACTAACTGGCAGAAATATCACTGGAAGGATTTGAACTATTGATCTTATCATGTCATTGAGAACCAACAATATGCCAGAACACAATAATAGAAACTACTGGACTAGATCTACCATACAACTATAGACCATGATTCCGTACAAGTAGAAGAAAAAAACTTAACAAGATTTAAACTACCAATTCAGCAGGAAAGATTGAAGAACTAATCATGACTAATTGGAAAAACCCATTGAAAACAACCAATCTGAGTTTTTAGGACAAGACCATGTTTCACAGATTCACCATTAGCTTGTATCCTTTACTTGTATCACTAACTGTTCCAAGGAAATAAATTCTGCTTCGTGTCAAAAGTGTGCAAGTCTCAACAAACTTTGTATTTTCCACAAGTTGCTATGACTACAACTCCATCCCCTCCCTCTTAAACAATGGGAGTAATTAAACACAGCCTGGCTGCTAATTAGCTACTGCACAAACAAAACACTTGATTGTTTACACTATATTCTAACTGTAAACTTGAAAATACCGCCTATCATCACTATGGGAACCAGTACATAGATGGAAGATATGCAACACAAAAACACAACTCAAAAAGAGCAATATTCACACCCCCCCCCCCAAAAAAAAAAACGAACCACAAAAATTAATTAAGCCTCCTAGATATAATCTCGTTTGAAGCCTCGGCCAAGTCCACTCTTCAGTAATCCCACCTACATGCTCTAGTCAAGTGTCACCAACAACGAGCAACTCTCAACCTCTAAGTAGTGATCAGGTTGCACTATAACAACCATCCCGAAGAGTCCTTTTTCCCCTCCCTCTTCCACAATGGCTTCTTCCTGGCATTTTTTCCTCTTGTTTTTTTATAATGGCAATACACATAGTGCCCCTGTTCTACCTATACCCATATAAATTGGGCTGGCCTGCACTACAGTATTAAGTCCAGGTCGTTAAGTTAGGTGGTCTAAATGCCTGTGGCCAACCAACCACCAATGGGGTAAAATCGAAAGATCTCCACAACTACTGCCTGCAGCCCTTATCTCGGCAACTATTGAAAGGAGACCACAGACTACTATGGAGTGCACTAGCCCGGCAGGACTGAGATGAAACGAGAAGATAACAATCTGCTCTTCTCCACACTGTGCTCTCCACACATGTGACCAGTTCACATCACCTCACCAGCAGGACAACCACTGCTTGCTACTACTAAACTGGCTCCTCTTGAGTACATGTGATTTCAGCTGCTTTCTGCTCAACATTACTTCAGCACTGGACCAATATACTCAACATTACTTCAGCACTGGACCAATATACTCAACATTACTTCAGCACTGGACCAATATACTCTACATTACTTCAGCACTGGACCAATATACTCAACATTACTTCAGCACTGGACCAATATACTCAACATTACTTCAGCACTGGACCAATATACTCAACATTACTTCAGCACTGGACCAATATACTCAACATTACTTCAGCACTGGACCAATATACTCTACATTACTTCAGCACTATACTGAGATAACCACAAGCTCACTGTAGTGTTTATTATACAATCAATTACATACACACTCTCTCTCTCTCTTACACACACATACAAACACACTCTCTTACATACACAAACACACTCTCTTACATACACACACACAAACACACACTCTTACACACATGCACACCATCACACACACACAAACACACACATACTCTTACACACACAAATACTACCACATACACACACACACACACACACACACACACCACATATAATATATACACCACAGAACTAAGTTGACTAGAAATATTGAAATCAATTCATGGACTGTCTTCCTTGTATATATGACCAGTAACAGTCTCTCTACATACCAGAACCCTAACATGGCAGCTAGTTATTATACTGATACAATAGAGGGGCATACAACACACACACACACACACACGGAGAGAGAGACACACACACACCACACGGAGAGAGTCACACACACACATACACACACAGAGACACACATAAGTACGTATATATAAAATCACACACAAGTACGCATGCACATAAGATGTATACACGCACACCACACAGTAATACACTCCATGAATGTTTGTTCACACATGTACAAACTGCAATTCCATGCATCAAGGACGTACACCACGTCAAGGACACGAATTTATTCTATTAGTATGTTATGCCTCGTCTAGTGAGACCAGAAAGGCATAGCACGTAAAGAGATGGATTTAAAACTCTGCCACTCACAATCTGACAATTCGTATCTTCACTTTCTTACCTCAGGGGGAAATCACTGTTGTTCTTGCTAGGTGAAGATGGAATACCAGGAGAACTCTTTCTGGTCACCATCCCTGTCCTTAGTCCATTCATGCCTGAATCTAGATAAATAACCTATGGAGAGAGAGAGAGAGAGAGAGAGAGGAGGGAGAGAGAGAGAGAGAAGGGAGAGAGAGAGAGAGAGAGGAGGGAGAGAAAGAAGGAAAGTAATTATGACAAACATGTAAACAAGGTATTGACTACAACACTACCAGTGCCACCTTTTGTCAACTGAAATCACTTGTCCTAATTTACTCCTTCATAACTGCCCTCCATGATGCACACCCTGAAGGGAAGCGAAAGCCGAGAAAGAGAGATATTATTTACAAGTCCAACCACACCCCCTCTGCATTGTTTCTAAATATTTGATGTGGATAACACTCTGTATCTACAAGTAGGGTTCATTCTATTGACTCAACAAACTGACATTGAATGCCAACCTCAGACAGCCAGCCCTACACGACTACGAGATCCTTACATGACCAAACTAGCTACATCCAAAGTGCCCCGCACGCTTCCTGCTCACTCTGGATACGAAGCAATTAAAAAGCCGACAGAAGGCACAATAGTGTCTACGGAAAGCCACACCTACCTAGACAGCACTGACCAACAGGTGCATATGTAGGCATGGCTGTCCATCTAGTCTACATCATAATGGCATAGCCACTGTTCGAGTTACAGATCGCCATCTTGGAGCTGTAGTTGTCATTACAGCCAAGATATATATAGATTGCAAAACTCTTCACACCAGCAAAAAAAAAAAAACTCAAATGAACAGCTTTTAATTAACTACACCCAATTCCCCGTGACGTCAACTCTCATCAGTTTAGCCGTTAGCTTACCCTGGGCATGTTGTGTTCGTGTCCATTGCCCAGTTCTGCTGCCGCTCTCTGAGCCTGCTCTTGGGTCTCATACGTGACGATCACTTTCTGCTCAACTGTAACACACACACACACACATTAAACAAATCAGGACCACCTCCATAAAGCTCCAGCCCTGAATATAAATGAGCCCCACCCATAAAGCTAGCAGCATTCACTTGGCACTGGACTATACATTAGTTAAGAAACGTACATTCATCAATTTCCATCTTCAGCACATGGCCTATCTTCTGCATTATTGTCTGCACCATCTACGACCAAAAGTAAAAAATGAATTTTTGACATAAAGAAGCAATCAAAGAAGATGAATACCAATGAGATATTCATTGGATACACAACTACTAATTATGGAAGTAAATATCACTTCTCTTTACCTCCACCCACAGGAAAATAAATAAATTGAAATAAAATCCCCAAAATATATTCATGTTGAGAGGATTTACTAGGTACAGAAATGAGTTCCTTTTGCGGTATGCCAAGCTAAATTCACAACGGCGAGCCTGACCATACAAAACCTTCCAAATCAATCTATACCAGCAGGATCAACCAGCCTGGAAGATCAAGCCTTGCAATGGCTTCTCAACTGGCGTGGCTCCCAGATGTGACCCAGAGACTAACTAGTCCAGCAAGAGGTCATGAATGCCTGCATACTGACACAGAGTGGCCAGCTTATCTAGGGCTCAACTGCTCCTTATGGTAATGCTGGCAAAATTCATCACCCACTATGGTTCCACGGCAACCGGATGATGGTTCACCAACCCACAGACCAGGACAAAAAAAAATGAATGTCAGCATTTATTCCCAGTTTGAGTTAGATGTCCAGAAAACCAGTACTTGTGTTTTAAGGTTACTTGTGAACTTCGTGACCTCCTTATGAGTCAACAGGAACACTACTGTTTATTGTTGACAAGACATAAAGAAGGCCAAAGTTTGCTAATTTTAAGAAACCTGTATACCATACAGAACCATCGTTTACTACAGCACACAATACGAGCTGAAACAAACCAGAACAAAGGGGCCCTTTCAAGGTTTACATGAATGGCGACTCTTACCAGTAAATAGGCCTTTCTTCTTTTTTTTTAATATTTATTTGTTTTCAAAGATAAACTGTTTTCAACTTGGGCCCAGTACAGCTACCAACACTGACACAATGGCAAACAACATTTCACAAATATCAATCTTGAGCTAGACAAGGACAAATAGAAGGAGTCCCATGGCTTTTAGCCCAAAAGGCAACACTCACAACAAGAAGTTTCCATAGTAGCGAATGTTAAAGTCTCCACCTTTTCTTTCTTGTACAATAGATTTGTCATCAGCTAAATATAAATTGGCGAGTGATTGATCCAAAGCATCGCAAAGACAGTGTTTTATATACCTCATTTTATATCAGCTGCAAAACATTTTACCTTGTTAGGTCTTCTTTTTCTTAGACAGCTATATCAATCTTCTAAAGTCTTTTGAAGTCGTCTCTTTTACAATAATGACCCTCGCTCCATGGAAATGAGTTGTTCATTCATTATTTCTTCAAGAGGGTTACGTGCCTACTTCCCTAACGATGGTCAGTGCATTATTCCCCAGATATTATGCTCGCCATAGTGATGCTGGGCAAGTCGGCCTCTCAGGCACAGTACACATGAGGGTGGAGCTTAGGAGAGGCTTTAAAGTATTCCTTACTTAATTGCCCAGGTGGTGAAGACATAAGAGCCGAAGAAACCACAGCCACTATAGAACCTAATGCCCGATATAGTTCGCACCAGCAATGAGCATCATTCACTACAACTAAAGTATAGAGCTTCTTGAAAGCCCTGAGGGCTTAGACCACAACCAGTAGAAATGAAAGAGTTTCAATTGTAAGGAAACATTCCATGACCCATTTAGTCCCAGCAATTACTAACATCTGGGTGTTCCTTCTGTAATGAACTTTACTCTCAAGAATGGATTAAATGCCATGTGCAGATATTCCACACATAAAAGTAACAATATTGTCATGTTGAGAAGCCTTTTGTTTGGCAGAAATATACTCCTCCCAAATCTTTATCCTAATTACCTCACTAATGAATGCTGATTTTGCTAGCTCCGATGTGTACGTCACAAATTATCACTTTGTTCAAGTCATAGCCTCAAATGATAAAGGAGTGCATATGCTGTAAGGAGTGCATATGCTGCCTGGTGCCTCGAGTGGTTTGTTGTGACTAGCTCTTGGCCAGGTAGCACAAGTGCTAATGAGGTCTGTGGAGCAATCTGGGCATGCTCAGTGTGTAACGAGGTCTGTGGAGCAATTTGGGCATGCTCAGTGTGTAACGAGGTCTGTGGAGCAATCTGGGCAATATTATCTGCACAATCACTCGACAATTATAATACTTACACTGTTTTTTCTAGTCGCCATGAATGCATTTGTTCCAGGCATTATTAAGAATGTTTCAACAAGCATAGGTGTGAGGTGAGGCAATGTCTTCTCCCTTCTGCTTGTCCATCGCCACAAAGCTAAGAGAAGAGGGAGAATATAATACTTACACTGTTTTGCCAAATGTAGCGACATCTAGCAACATTGAAGATGAGGTGAACCCATCCTCCAGACTGACCTATTACTGAGAAACGCCCTGGGGGCATCCAATCCATTATCTTAAAACTGAAACCTGAACCAGTACCAAAAAAAAAAAAAGTTTTCCACAAACACATACACACACTAGACTTGATGTGGTCCTCTTCAAGTCTAGCAAGAATATCTGCTCTTTCAAAAAATACTGCAATAGCCCAGTCCAGCCCTTCCATGCCAGATAAATACACATGTCTAACCTCACGGAATGGACAGACACCAACAATAGCTTACTAACTGGAGGAGAAGATATGGTAGATGACAATCACTTAATAACCTGATAACAGAAAAGGACAATTCCTCAATTAAAGATTAAAATTAAACAGAAATGAAAATATTCCTCACAGCACACACAAGTCAAGTGCTATCCAAGATAAACCCAGACAAATCAAATTACGTTTGTAATCGCATCATTAAAGAGGTGAAGGTGAGGAAGGAAATGCTTGAGTGAAGTAAGGGGAAAAGAGGGAGAGAACTTATAGACCACACATGGCAAGGTGCACCCGAACCTAATCCAGCTGGCATCAGCAATCCACCACCTTCAAAAATACACGTGATAACACACGCAATCAACACATGCTGTGAACTTAGCACAAAAAAAATATCAATATCAAGAAGACCAAGCCGGCCATTGACCAGGTTCGCAACTAGAGCAGGGCTGGTCACCACTGTTGCCTGGAGTAACAATGAATGGATGGCAAGAGGAAATGCTCCTAATGAGTGGAGTAGAAGATTCAAAGGCTTGTTGATAGGAGGTTATAACTCTCTTCACATCTATAGAGCTTTGAGTACGCACTTCTCTGCCTATGTACTTTACTAATTGATTACCGATTAAAAACTATCTAGTGCTTAGAGACATACACACACTCTCTACCTCTTAACAGCCACTTCTAAGAATAGAGCCACAATTAGCCAGATCCAAGAGTGCCATACGCAAACATTGTACAAAAGCACGTGCTACAATTAGAGTTGTTTGTGACACTGTATGTAGGTCTTTTAAGTAGTCACGCCAGATTCAGCAAAACTCTGAGGACACAAGTTCAACAACATCCAAGACTGTGTTTTTACCACGGTCTTCTCCCTGCTAATGAAGAAAATTCTTGCTCCGTATTGACGGCAAATAACTGTGAATAATATCCAGTTAAACTATATTCAACAGGGAATAGAGCAAAAGATCGTGCATTCTTTTCATTACAATATATCAGAGTTGCCACAGGGGTTTTAATCCAGAAGGGGCACACCCTAATCGTTACGTGAAGACTTGTGTCTTATGGTAAACAACTACCTATTCCCCCAACTGATATAAAGATGAACCAGAACTCACATTCATGTTGAAATGGTGAGGTATGTCTGTCACTTCCACTTTTCCATGCTGCACTTTACGTCTATACAACAAAAAACAAAAACAAAAACAAAAAAAACAAAAAAACAAAAAAAGAGCAAATAGTATATCATAGAGTCATCTGTCCATTCAATGTGCTCTTAAATAGGAATTTAAATATTACTCAAAATCATCTCAACTATAAAAAAAAAACACTGGGGAAAAAAAAACAGGATTGAAATAGGGAATGCCCAAAACTCCTTTTCCCCCTCCTTTTCACTCCTTATCTCCCCTTTCCCATCCACTCTCTTTAGATCAATCGATAATTAAGAATTGAAGCTGATGAAATCTAACAGAACAAACCTCTACTAGTGTTGCCACTCTCCTATTGCACTGAATCAGTTTCTTGTCAGGAGACACTATTTGCTAAAATAAAGTCATCTCCTCTCAGACACACACTGGATGTTACAAACGACACTGTAAAGGCTGGTGGATAAGACAAACTCATTTGTTTCCACAGTTGTAAAACTGGCACAGGAAAAATACAGGATACAATTTGCTCCCTACACAAACAGTACATGCTTAGTCATTGTCAAGACTATATGGACAAGTAGCAAGAAACAAACACTTATCTAATGTACTCTTGTCGTTGTTGCTGTTGTTGAGATTTTCCATGATATATTACAACTGGAGACACTTGGCTACTCCTGCACTGGTTAATTGATGCCACGCCCTCCATTATTATTGAATAATTTACTCACTGGCCATGTGCAAGTGATGTCTTTCATTTAAAGCAACTCGTTTTCACGCTCACCCTACAATCATGTCCTTTTTAAAGAAGACAATGCCTATAATATACTACAATTACTTCTGGTTCTACTCAATCCAATCAATTCCATCAAACTTTCTTCTTTCAATATTTTGCTTGTCTTCTTCCTTTTACTTACCATTTGTCCTTCATTCTGATTTTCTCTCCTAACCTATATTGCCTACTCCTGTCCCCCAGTCTACTCAAACCTCACTTGCACTGTGGAGATAATCCTGTTTGCAGGGGGAAATGTAATGTCTGAACCAATATACATGTTGTCATGGCAACATATTGTCATGGATGTAGAGTTTCACTCTAACTTTTACATCCAACCAACCAACACTATCTCAAAAACTAACAACAGCAGCACCGCCCTCCTGGCAGAAGCTGGACTCCTATATTATTGTTCCTTGTCTATTTCAGACACTATCTTTTCAACTTGAAGAATATGTACAAGCCATACAATATTCTTTTTTTTTTCAACTACTATAGGCTACTCAAGCGCTTCCCAAAGCTAATAGATCCATAATAGAAATTTCTTAGTAAATATTCAATGTGATAACTCAACTAATGGGCCCTGCAACCATCTGTGGCCATTGAGATGACTAATAGACCACAACTACTGCATGCTGAGATACTGACCAACTGGAAATACAAAAATACAATTGCAATAATTGGAACTAAGAGGTGGATAAAAAAACCTAGGCCAAATATTTCTCTTTAATTCCCCCCCCCTTCTCATCCTCCCTACAGACTGCATATCATAATAGCTATGCCAATTGTAGTCATGTCTTCATTTAGTTGTTGTTGTTGTTTTAATGCTACTTTCTTTTTCCCTGACTCACTAGCTTGCTGCAATGGTCTCCACTCCTCAGCGAAGAAACAATTTAAAACACCTACCCCCTTCCCCTCCACAAATTGATGAATAACACACACTTGAAATTATCAATATCTACTACAAATTACTGCTAATTTCTTGTTCTATTCTTTGCCTCCTCAAAATAGCACAAGATCCAACTAAAGAATCAAAGTTCAACTTACCTAGAGCTCAGGCGTTGCTGGTGAGAAGGCTCCACTATCATGGGGTGTCCAAGAATGTCAGATCCTACAAAAAAAATCAAAGCAAGCATAAACAGCTGACAAGCACACACACACACAGTGCTGCTGCTGGCAAATTGATAATCAAATACATAAAAAAAATTAATAAATAAATATTAAAAAAAGGCTGCACTGTTCAAAAGTCAAGCCCACATGCAGCATGTACAAAAATTATTTTTCCCCAGAAAAAAACAACCTTTTGGAAGTACTATCTTAACACTTCAAAACTAAGAAATGGGAGAGGGGAAAAAAGGAAACATACACTTGGCTTTCTGGGTATCATTGTTCCTGTGATATCACTAATCTGTGGCTTGAGCTAGCTATCTGCAGGGAGTCCTCAACTGCAAGGACCAGACCAGACGACCAACACTTGACTGACTCCAGGCGGCATTGTACGCCGACAGATCCGTGCTATTCAGACAACCAGCTTTAGCTTGCTTGTCATACAGACATACCGTTCAAGTCCCTCATGGCGTCCTCGGCGGATACTGGCGACTCAAATTCCACAAAAGCGTAGCCATTCTTCATTAGTACTTCTCTGACTGGTCCATACTTTCCGAACAGAAGTCTGATAGCCTTCTCATCCCCCTCTGCCGACAGATTCCCTACGTAGAGCTGGGTCATCACGATCCTTCCGTCTCCACGGGACCCCGAAGCTAACTGACTGTCAAAGAAGAAGTCCAAGGAGCGCCGTCGCTAGTATGCCTGAAACTGCAGTGCCAAAAAAAAAAGGCGGATGAAAAGATCAGCTTTAAGACGATAAATCCAAATTCCTTAGCTGAGCTTGCACTTACCTGGAGTAGCGAACGATTTTCAAGATATATTTTCTTTTTAGGACTGAGCTTTGAGTACATAGGGTTTTAGAGGGGGCCACGGAGGGAGGAAATAAGGGCGTTAACCGCGCTTTAGAGAGACCTTCTGACCACAATGTGCTGACCGCACAATCAGCAAAATAATGTCAGGTATATCACTTCCGTTTTTTAGCAACAAAATGACACGCCTGATGTTACGGAGCTGAGCCTAAAGCCTGGAGTGGGTAAGTGGTCGTATAAGCTAAATGAACGGTGTCTTTACTGCACTGGCTATACAAGCTCCTCACAAAACTACTTATTCCTCTCTAGAGCTCTGACACTGCAAATTTTAATACTGGCAACACAAAATACCTAGCTAGCTAACAGAACAAATACTTTTAGAAGGTAATATAGGTCTAAGATTGATATTCTGTGTTTGGATTAGGTCACGAAACTTGTACTTTAGGTATTCTCTTTTTTTTTTTAAGCCATCAATCCTCATACCTCATCTAAAATGGGTGTGTCTCTCGACAGGATTTGTAAATGGACAGCTCTACTTATTTTATATGTATTTAGATATTTTGCCAAATTTTATGTCTTAAATCACATGAGATATAAAAATGTTCAGTTGTCACTAGTATTGTTGTTGTTTTTAACACTCCTTATCTACACTACATGAGATCGAGTTACTTTCTTGTTGTTGTTTTTGCTATTGTTGTTTTGTTTCTGTAGTTTCCTCTAGGTCATTGAGATTGAGTTATATAAGTTCAATTAAAAATGGACACAATACAAATTTTAGTATTCTTATTTTATCCAGCTGATCATGACTAGAATGCCTAGCAACAAGTGGTACCAAACTTCACCACACATTGAGAAGCCATAAGTTACCTAACTAAATTATTCTCTTTCTTTATCTATGGCTGAATTGTAGTACATTAACTGTATTATCTTATTAAGAAGTGGGTATTAAACCTGATATACTTATGCTACTATAGTAACAAAATATATGCAGAATGTGTATAATATTTTAATTATTGCTTTAACAACTACTAAATAACGAGATGAAATGTGATATACAAATAGAATTAACTCAATGTTTGTGCTTTAAAAACAATTTTGGAAAAATACTAGCAAACTGAATAAGACATTGTTACTATTCACAAAAGGAAAATAGTAATTCAAAAAAGAAATCTTTTAATGGATTAATATGTCTACAATTTGTATCCCAATATCCTCCTCACTTCGGCTTTCATCGCGACACATGGTCATTTGTATTTCATTGTTCGTCTCCAATGGTAGTTGCTGATAGAACCATGGACCAGAAGAGCAGCAAGCCGAAGATTCATCATCACATCTGTGTCCATCCCATAGTGGATTGATGTAGAGTCTAGGTTCAGGCTTGCCTTGCCCTACAGCCGAATCACAGAAGTAATGTTCTCCAATGAAACCCAGTCTGTCCGTGATATTTTCATTTGTGTCAGTGATGTTCTCATTCTGGTCACAGTAGCAGAGGTCCGGCAGAACCTCCTTATTGTAGGCAGCTGCAAATGTCCAAATATGGTGCTGCTGTGTGCCGTATGTAAGAGTGACTCCATCAACGTATGGCCTGGAAAGATCCGAGTGAATGATCTTGTCATCAGACTCTGGGATTATAAATCCATCTGGAGATCCAAACTGATAGCCAATAATCCTTCCACAAACTTTGGAATAATCTATGCCCGTGGGATAAATCGTGCTGGAGCAAGAATGAGGTAGGTCAGACTCCATCACGCATGTACGAAGGTAGTCCAATTGACAGCTTTCATTGAGAGGATTATAATTGGCAAAGGTAGTTTTATTTGATAGGAACCCCTCAGGGCAACTGGCAGTCACATTTCTCGTATCTAAATGAGCCACTCGCATCCATCCCATCACTCCACCACATATCAATGTCATGTCACAGTATCCATGGACGACAGATCCATTGGCAGCCAGAAGAGTGTAATAACCTGATTCAAGAGAAGGGTTGTCTTCTTTCAAAGTTGCACATGTGCAGATGGTGGTGTTGGAAGACCTGGCAGAACTGAGGTAGTGATAGCAACTGGTAATGCGGAAATTCTCATGATACTTGTAGATTTCTTGTTTTAACTGCACATTGACAGCCAGAGAAGCTATAGACAATGCTATGACTATTGTAGAAGATGTAATTAACAACAAATATGCACAGATCCTGCATATCCCAAAATAAAAACTTCGAGATTTTTTAGGACATTTATTGTGCATTCGCTTTGGATTTGAACTTTTGCTAATTGCTTCAGGTAATTTTTTGAATCGAGATCGTAATTGAGGTAGTAAAGGCTCTTTCTCAGAAAAAACATTTTCTTCATCAGTTAGAGACGGTTCTAAAGTGACCGCTTCACAATCAACAACTTCTGGTGAAGCTTCTATAGGCTCATTTGCAGATCTGCTGACAGATTGTGGAGGTCTGTTTGCATCAGAATTGCTATCTTTTAGCACAACAGAAACTTCCAATGGCACTGCCTGGACCTCATCTTGTTTGTCATCTGATATTATCTCTTTCATGTCACATCTATAAGTGGTTCGATCTTGTACTTCAGTTGATTCAGAAAGTTTATCTTCAAGATTATACTCTGTAACGATAGATTGTGCTGGAGTTTTTGATCCATTAATACTTGAGATGTCAGATGGCCCACCAGTCTGAACGTTGTCATCTTGGCCAGCTACAAACCTAGCTTGACTATCTCTGGAGCTATCAGCAGACATGAACGAAATACTAATTACAGGTTTTTGTTCATTTTCCATGGAAGATACAAGTTGTGATTCAATCCCCCCATTATCCCCTGAGTTACTTTCTTTTGAGCTAGCTAAATGTCTTGATTCTGATTGCACCTGTGATACCATGCTACCTTCTGTTTCTTTAATCTTCACTATTTCCCCATATCCCTGAGCTTCAGACGATTCAGCTGACTGAGGAAAAAGTTTCGTTTCTTTAAATTTCTCTGAGCAATATTCTACCACATCAGAAACATTGGTTGAAATTTCTTCAATGGTAACAGGCGACTGTGATTTAATATCCAGAACTTTCCCTTCAGCTTTAATTACATCAGTAACAGAGTGAACTTTTGCAGGAAAGTCAGAGCTGGCTTCTTCAAATTCTTCCATATGCACTTATAAATTGGAGCTCGATTTTTTCTGATCCATTCTCCTTTTTGTATTTTTGTTTTCTCTTATATATGCAGATTAACTGACACTAATTATAGACTTACTGTCTGAGTGTACAATTGAATCATTTACAGTGAAATGTTAGTTCTATTTAAGAGTTTCTTATAAATGATGACTTCAGTGAAAATCACATGACATAACATAATTATGAGCGATCCATAGAGAAAATGTATTTTAGAATTGTGTTACTTGTCAGGCACTGTATTGCAAATTCAGTAGATAGGGAATCTACTTTATTAGGAGGACAATAAGATAAAGTATAACTGGGACAAACAATGATATCTTGAGGTCAATACTTTAATTTTCAGACTATTTTGTAAAATCATTTAATTTGAATGAATGTGTTAAACACCTCTAGATACAGCACATCAAAGCCCATAAATATAATGGGAGTGAGACTCGAGTCAATACCAGGCTCAGATAAGAGTGTAGATGTCAACAATCATAACCACCATCAAGATAGACCATACCAAGCCATAGAAGCAGTTTGAGTCATTGAAAAATGATACAACATTTGAAGTAAGTATTAAGTCTGAATATTATCTTGCAAGTTTTCATCTAGCTACCAGTCACAATCTTACTTGTTAATATTGGAAAACTTAAGCGGTACTTTTTGATGTGTTTCCTTCAAAATCTGCAAAAGAGACTTCAGCAGTTATAATTACGATAAGTGAACAATGAGGCTTAACTGAAACTTCCACATTCTTTAACTACAATGGCACACAATAGATCAAATGATGTTCTTAAGGATTACAAGAAATATTTTAGATGAATATTATTTTGTGGTGCTTTTAAAATACAATTCGTATCACTTTCGTACAATCGTTGACTTGATTCGATTGATGTTAAGAAGTTATATGAAAATGTTTTATCCCCACTCTACATCAGAGCTTATTCCTCACAGTATAAACTAAGGTACACCAAATTATTAACCGCAATGATACTGTGTAACTCATACCAATGGATATTGCAGATGTGTGTGATAGAAAGATGTGATAACAATACCTTACCCAATGACATTGGTGTACAACCGTAGCATATTTGTATAGAGCATCTTTCAGCAACAGTGATAATCTTCCTGGTAAATGTTATTGGCAAATTGTGGACTTTCTCAGCCAGTTACTATTATGCAAGGTGCACTTCTTGTAGCTATGTATATCTTCTAAATAACTTGTATGTATTAGTATTTTATGAGATCACACTCTAAATATGAGCCAAATCTCTTTCACTTTCTCTCTTATCCAAGAAGGCTAACCTCATGCCCTTCCATTGGTTGAGGCGGCTCATGATACTCTAGCATGTTAGACACTCAAAAACGAATAATCCTGGGACTTACTATTTATTTGTCACTATTCAACCTTTTATATTAATATTTATCTTAGTGTTTTATAGTCTCATACGAACACAGATGAAACTAGAGATAGTAAAAATTTAATAGGCTAAAAATAAACACCTGAATATTAATGGAGCAAGAGAACTAATATTAACAGCTATAAGTCTGTAAAAAGTGTCAAAGAGACTAGAAGTGAATGTGACTTTATTGGTAGCCTAAAACACTGTAGGAGATTGTGATAGACTATAGCTAAGAGAGAGTAAGAAACTTTCAACGGCTAAATATTCAAAGAGACAGCAAGACAAAAGACAGCTAGTATTCTGAAGTAACTGTTAGAGAAACTGCTGTAATCAAGTGTGTGACTCAAGGACTCAGTGAATGACCATTACAGATATGGCGAATACACTGAAAGAGACACTACAGACCTCTTAACTCTCAATAGTAGTAATAGTAGTAGCAGTATGTTATACACAGTCTAATTATATCTCCAAATTAATATTTTTGATACTCATTACTGAGCTAACATCTTGTCCTATCATTTATTGCACATCTTAAGATCTCAATATCACTGACCCAATCCTCAATATCTCAATATCACTGACCCAATCCTCAATATTTCTGAATATTTAATTAGCTACTCTATTAAGAAGCTGGTTTTCTACAAAATTCACACACACAAACAATTTTTTTTATTGTATGCAATAGCACTGCAAGTTTATGCTCACTTGACTAGACTTCAGAAAACTTTAACTTTTCATTACAAGTTAGGTCATTTTTTGAGGGTATCTATATTGGCAAGATCCCTTCTGGAGGTATCTAGGTGTCCAGGTACCTGACACAGTTCAACTTAATATTTTGTGCAGCTGAAGTGGTTATATAACCATTTCCATTTTCTATGCCAGTGAGGAGAGAAATCTTCTCAAGCACTCGCTCAAAATGCTTACTACTAATGTTACATTACACATTACTACACTATTATCAAAGTCTGTGGCAAGCATTTATAGAAATATCAATATAATATAAACAAATCTCAATTCTGATGAGAGGTCTGACATCAGTGATAGCTAAACTTGGGTAGAATGAGATAGATATAGACCATAACAGATATTTGACAGTACAATATAAAGATGAGAATGTAGATTTAGTTGAAGGAATGACCATAGTAGCCACGTTATTGTGATTGCATGGACACATGTTGTACCAGTCAGGTAAAGGGTCTGAACCTAATGTTTTAGTTTGAATGTTAATTCACCAGATTAAGTAATTTTGGCACAATATACAGAATGTCAATAATACTGTTACAAACATTGAAAAAGGATTTTTACTGGACTAGTAAATCTAAAATCAGTATTCCCAGGTCTGCCTGGCTGCTGTTGTGTTCTCTACACATAGTCACAGTAATCTTATCTATAGTACTGTGAGATAATTCTCTGTAAAACCATGGCGGTCGATTGAAAGAACAACAGTCAGTTAAAGTTTCATTGCATCCAACTCCATCCCACAAAGGATCTCCGGGATATATCCTGGCTTGTGGAGGACCTGACTCCACTGCACTGTCGCAGAAATAGTTATCACCTACAAAGGGAGGCGGAGATACCCTGGAGGCATTACTGTGACTACATGGACACTTGTTCTCATTGGAAGCTGCTGCAAATGTCCAGATGTGTTGCCATGGGTTACCATGAGTGATACTTATACCATCCACATAAAACTGATTGGTAAAGGGGTCGACATAACTGCTATTACTAGACAGGTCATGAAAGCCAGTGAGGTTGCCATATTGATAGCCAATAACTCGACCACACACTTTATCGTAAGACATTCCAATAGAGTAGCTAGTGGTAGAGCAAGAGTTGTCTTGATCAGATGGAACACCACATGCTCTTATCATCTTCAAATAGCAGCCTTTATTTAAAGGGTCATAATACTTTACAATATTTTCCTGTGGCCTTAATCCAGTTTGGCAGATTCCATTGTTTACTTCACTGGCATCTACCTGAGCTACACGCATCCATCCACCAATAACGTCCCCACAACTGAGCTCCATATCACAGTAATGTCTCTCTGGAAATCCTCCAGCTTCTGACCATATCCAATAAAATCCTGACGGCAACAAAGAGTTAATGCGTCTAATTGCCTTACACGATGGAGCAGGAAACTCTAAAGAATGTCCTATTAATGAATCTACTGATCTTGGATGCTGTAGAAGCCACTGACTTAAGACATGTAGAGATAAATTGTAACGCTCAAGAAGATGCTCTCTGTTAGCCATTGTGTCGTTGTTATAATTCAAGCTCTCCAATAGCTGTTGATTTGTCTTCAGATATCTGTTTGTTACCACACCAATACCTATTGAAGTGAAGTGATTTACAGATACCAGCAATGTGGAGAGCATTGTTAGTGCTAGTGTCACTTTATGCAGAATGCTGAAAGATTTCTTTGGTTTTTTCACTGCTATGTTATTTTCTATTGCTTGAAATTGGTGGCTATTGCCTTCTTCAACTCCATAGCTTGAGCTAAGAGAATTCAGAGAGGACGAACCATAATTTCTATCTTTCATTATATCTTTAAGTAGCTTTCCACTCATATCTTTAGTAGAACGAGAAGACAGAGGTTTCGATACTCAGCTATCTTCTTTATATATTAAGTAACTGGCTACTTATAGAACACAAAAGGTTCTGCTGATCATAAAGTTAAAGCTAATCACTTCATTCCCAATAATTTCAGGTAACTTACAATTCTGAACTTGTGGTGCTTTCATAAGAGTACAAAACTTTGCAGAATCAGCATAATTCATGTCATGTAAATGTTTTATTACATGCTCTTATCAGTCATCAAGCAAACCTTTAATTAGAAAAATTATATATATTTTTCGAATGTTTTTCCTGTCAGTTTACAGGTAGCATTATTAATTAACAAAACTTATGCCATGTAAGAGTCTATTTCTGTCAGCAGTTACAACATTGTGTGAACTTCCAGCTAGATTATGTGAGTTCCATTTATTTATTTTTTATGACAACTGGTGTATGTTGGATTGCAATTTTTATTTTTCCTGTTTTTCTTCTTCTTCAGTAAGCAGCATTATGTTAATTAGCTGTAAATAGCCTAGGTGCCCTTTATTAATACACTTTTGAAAATAATTTAATTGAAGTACATTATTGCTAATGTAATATGAAAGGACTGTATAATGCAGCTTTTAACAAAAAGAATGAACAACCAAAATCACATTGAACTTCTCCTGCCACCTGGCAGGGGTGATGAAAGAGGGGGGAGGGGTGGGGGAGGGGGAGCATGGGTTCACTGGTGCCTCCCTCCCCTCCCAGATTCATTGCTTGGAGAGGCATAGGGAGAACACTTCATGCAGATATTATACACTGTAGCTAAGTATATCACCACTTATACTTTAAATTTCAGCTCATGAATTCAATTCAATTTACAAAATGATGAAAATCACATCACAATAACCAGCAACAACAAAACTCAGTTGGTATTTACAGCTGCCATTTATGGCATCATTGTCTTTCAGCTTCTTCAGTTAAGAAGAGAAGAATTTATGGTCCTGCTAAACATAACTAAGAGATTTATAGAATTTGAATTAATTGACTGTAACTATCAATTTAAACATTTACACTTTCACTAGCTGTGACTTTAAACTTTTACTCTGCTTAGTTAATGTAAAGTCTTACTTTTTCCATTATTGGGTGTAATGCATGGTGCCCCCAACTTTAAATCAACTTCTATCGCTTCTGACTGGAAAGTATAAACCTGGAATATAGCACCTCCTTGATAGGTTGAGGTGGGAATTGCATATGTATTCGATATTTTCTTTAACTTGAATTAGGGCACATTAATCAGCTTGTAGCTATTTCGAGCTTCAGTTGAGCACTACAGTCGACAAGCTAGTAGGACAAATGAGTTGCTACCAATCTATTGGGCATGTGCATCGTGTATACAAAAGAAATATTCCATTTCTAACAAATTGGACAGCTTGTAGGAAGTCATAGTTGTGTATTGTAAGAGTACCATTCCTTGAATTGCTGAGCTAGTGGGTGTAGTATTTGTACAATATTGCTACACGTGCAATGTTTATTGATCAATTGTGATAAATAGCAATTATCATAAAAATCCATTTTTCTGATATCATCCAAATGTCTTCACTGTTATTATGTAGTAGGTTTTGATAAATAATCATTTCTGTTTAGACTTCTTTAAGTTACTTTAGCTAGACATTAAAAACCAGTTGAATGTTCAGCCACTGCAGACTTTCAAAGAAATACTGATAGCATAACAGTGATTATTATTAGCGACTTTGATGTGATGACTTTCTCACTATTGTAAGATGAACACTAGCTTCCTGTATGTGTTTTCCCATACGTGCTGATACACTAACAGGATTTGTGAGTTTTATGAGGAGAGTACAAAATTCTTTTTTTCTTCTTCAAATTCTTATTTTATTTAAGAATACATACAAACTGAACATAGATATGATACTGTTAAAATTACATCAGATAAACTTTTTTAGAGTTTGTATGAAACAAACAACTGAAGATAAAACATGGCAATGATAGTGTACAAAGCTAGCTAAAGATTCTAGAGTATTGTCTGCAAAAAAAAGAATAAAGTAAACAGAATATTGTTTTAATCTGATTATTGAACTAGCAAATCTAATATCTGTATTCCCAGGTCTGCCTGGCTACTATTGTGTTCTCGACACATAGTCACAGTAATATAATCACTTGTTTTATTAGCAATTTCTCTGTAAAAATACGAGTGTCTGCTGAACAAGCAACAGCCATTTGGGGTTTGGTTGCATCCTACTCCATCCCACAAAGGATCTCCGGGATATATCCTGGCTTGTGGAGGACCTGACTCCACTGCACTGTCGCAGAAATAGTTATCACCTACAAAGGGAGGCGGAGATACCCTGGAGGCATTACTGTGACCACATGGACACTTGTTCTCATTGGAAGCTGCTGCAAATGTCCAGATGTGTTGCCGTGGGTTACCATGAGTGATACTTATACCGTCCACATAAAACTGATTGGTAAAGGGGTCGACATAACTGCTATTACTAGACAGGTCATGAAAGCCAGTGAGGTTGCCATACTGATAGCCAATAACTCGACCACACACTTTATCGTAAGACAATTCAATAGAGTAGCTGGTGGTAGAGCAAGAGTTGTCTTGATCAGAGTCAATAACGCAAGTACGAAAAGTTTCCAAGAAGCAATCTGAAGGAACTGAAGGATCATATTCCGACAATGTATTCTCTCTTGGCTTCTGCCCAGTTGGACAGGTGAAAGTAACATCATTGGTGTCAAGGTGACCAACTCTCATCCATCCTCCAATCACATTCCCACAAATCAGCCACATATCACAAAAGCGTCGCACTGGTGGGGTTGTAGGATCCAGCAACAGCCAATAGAATCCTGACGGCATGGTAGGGTATTGATATTTCAGATATCTACAAGAAATAGCAGGAAAATAAAAGCTTTCACCTGGTAGAGTGAAGGGTTTATATTCCCACAGAATCTGATTGAGGAAGTATGTCTTGTTATAAGTATCAGAAGAATTTGTTCTGTTACTATTGGAGGTCTTATTAATTCCAGACTTACTTATATTTGCTTTCAATTGATTTTGTCTTTCTCTGATGTTTGAAAATAAGACACTGTGCAGGCCGACTGTAGTGACTAAGTGAAATGAAATCAATACCACAGACAGTATGGAAACCCCCAAAATAAAGTGATGCATATTACATTTCTTCTTAGAAGGCTGTTTGGTAAGTTTTGTTTTACTTTCAGTTATAGAGGGACTGTCCACTATCGAATGCTTAGATTTCCTTTGATCATTTGAATCTAGAGGTACTTTAGAACAACTGATAATTTCTTCTCCATCACTCTGCTTATCATATTCATGTCTACTGTACAAGTCTCTTGAGACATCATCATGTTCCTGTCCTTCAGCAAGATTAGGAGAACCGCCATCATTGTCAGCATCATGGTCTACAAATGTTTCTTCAATTACATTATCATTAACCTTGCCGTAACCATGTCGTTCCCTTGCCTCACCAGCAGGAGGAGGGCTGAATCTGGTGTAGTTGAAAGGACTTTGCAAGTCTAGAAGCTCAACTGTATCGGTGTTTAGAGAAAGTTCATTGTCCTCAGATTTTTCAGCAGGATTTAGTGCCATTCCTAAATCCTTATGTGGACAAGATTTCTCACTGGAAAATGATACAGCTCTGCTTTTATCGTCTTCCAAGCCAGCTAGTTTTTGTAATGGGAAAATGTTTTGTGAGCTTCCAGGATCTTTCCCAGAAATGTTTCCAGTTTTCTTGATAAACTCTACATCATCTCTGGTAATCTCGACATCACTTTTTGTAATGTTTGCATCATCTTGATTGATATCCACATCTTTAATCTCAACATTATCTTGATAGATTTCCGTATCCTCTTCAACAGCCTTAACATATTTGGTAATATCTATGTTATCCTCAGTAATCTCTGTAATATCTTCAAGAATCTCAATGTCATCTTTGCTGACATGTGCATTATCTTTAATAATCTTCATGTCATCAGTGATTGCATCCTCTTCAATAACTTTTAGATTACCTTTGGTGATCTCCATAGCATCAACATCCTTTTCAATCATACAAACATCATCTTTAGAGATTGTTGCATGATCTTCCATAAGCTCAAAATCCATGGTAATTTTTACTACATCATTTTCAATCACATCATTTTTGGTTCCCTCTGCATAATTTTGGGTAACATCTGAATCATCTCTGTTAATCTCGACACCAGCTTCATTAATGCTAACATCATCTTTGTTAAACTTTACATCATCTTCATTAAACTTGACATACTCTCTGTTAATCTTGACATCAGCATCATTGATCCTGACAGCATCTTGATTCATTTCTGCAATATTTTGAATAATTATCACGTCATCTTCAGTGATCTTCATGCCATGTACATCATCTTCAATAATCTTGATATTATCTTTAGTGAAATCATCTTCAATATTGGAGATCTCTGCTGCATCTTTAATAACTGGATCATTAACTTCAGTAATAGTTGGATCATTAGTGATTTCCATCTCATCTGGAATACTCTCAACATCTTTGAGTCCAGTGGTCTCTGCATTATCTCCAATAATTTGGACATCATCTTTGACCAGTACATTATTTTCAATACTCTCTACATCATCTGTATTGATTTCTGCATCATGTTTTGTAATATCTACACCATCTTCAGTGATCACTACACCATCTTCAGTGATCACTACACCATCTTCAGTGATCACTACACCATCTTCAGCAATTTCAACTTCTTCCAGAACTTCTACATCATCTTCAGCAACATCATTTGTGGTTATTTCTGCAACATTTTTCAAAATTTCTGTATCATCTTTGGTAATGCTAGGTTTATTTTCATTATTATTGACACCATCTTCACTAATATCTACACTATCTTGAGAAATCATCATCTCACAGTCAGTGGTTTGCACATTTTCTCCAATAATGTAAACACTACATTTGATAATCTGAAGATTGTCTCCAGTGTTATTTATGCTATCTTCAGGTATAACATTATTATCAGTGATATTTGTTCCATCTTGGATAATGTCAATATTACCTATACATGTAGTAATCTTCAGATTATCTTTGGTGATTTCCATATCATTTTGAATAATCTCAGAAGTAATTTGTGCATGATCGTCAGTGATCTCCACATCATCTTCATTCATTTGAGCAAAATCTTTGGTTACCTTTACATCAACCTCTGTGACATCATTATCTGCATCAGTTTTGATAACCTCTGCACCATCGTTGGTAATTTCAATATTTTCTTCATTAATCTCTGTACTATCTTCAATAATTTTCTCATCGTCTTGGGAAAGCTGTACATTATCTTCAATAATCTCAACAATGTCTTTAGTAATATCTACATCTTTTATGGTCATTTTCACATCATTTTTTATTATCTCTTCCTTGTCTTTGATGATCTGTTCCTCATCATTGGTAACCTCAATATTACCTTCAGTAATCTTTACATTATCTCTGATAATCTCCATTTCATCTTGAATTAATCCAACATCTTTGTTAATTTGTATATCATACCCAGTAATCTCTACATTATCTTCAATAGTTTGGATATCATCTTTATTAATCTGTAGATTATTTTCAAGCTTCTTAGCATAATTTTGATTAATCTCTACATCATCTTCAGTGATCTCTACAGCATTATCTTCAGTGACCATTATAAGATCTTCAGTAACCATAACATCTTTGGTAACTAAATTATCTTTAGTGACAACATTTTCAGTAATCTCTGCATTTTCTTTGGCCATTTCCATTTTGTCTTGAATGATTTTAACATCTTTAATAACCTCCACATCATCTTCAGTGATTTTAATATCATTTTGAGTACTCTCTGAATCATCTCCTGTAATCTCCGCATCATTTTTAATAACCTTTACATCATATTTGGTAATATCTGCATCATCTTCAATATTCTCAATGTTATCTTTAGTTGTCTCTGTCTCATCTTTAGTGATCTTTGCATCATCTTCCATAATTACAGCACTTTTTTTGATGATTGCTCCATCATTTTTATTGATTATAACATTATCTTCACTGACCATTACATTATCCTCAGTGATCTCAAAGTCACTGAAGTTTTCATTCATAGTATCTTGAGAGAACTCCATGTCATCTTCAATAAATTCAGTGTTATCTTTAATAATCTTTGCCTCAATTTCAATGAACTTGGACTCTTTAGTAAACTGTGTTCCATCTTCAGTCCCATCTTCGAACATCACACTATCTTCATTAAATTGTACACCTCCTGATAATTTTATATCATGATCAGAGAACTTTATATCATCTTCACTAAATTTCATGTCATCATTTCCATTACAACTTTCATCATTTTCAATGACTTTTACATCATATTCTTTCGTGAACTCATCTTGTTTAATAAAATCTTCAGTAAGCTCCACATCATCTTTGGTGAACTGTACTTTATCTTCAGTGAATTTTTCTTCAGCTGTAGTAAGCTTCATATCATCATCAGTTAAATTTACATCTTCGGATAACTTCACACAACATTCATTAAGCTTTTCTTCGTCATCTTTACTGAATCTTACATCATCTTCAATAAACTTTACATCTTTTGCTTCTTCAGAGAATTTTAAGTCACCCTCAGGAAACATTGTGTCTGTTGCTGGGAATGTTATATCCTCTTCAGTTATGCTGTCTTCAATGATTTTCATTTTTTCTTTAGTGAACTTCTTGTTGTAGTCATAAAATTGTGCTTCCTCTTCCACTGACCTTGTGTTACCAGAGTTGTGAGCATCTTCCAATTCACCTTCATTTGGAGCTTGAACTCGATAAGAACTGTGAAGATTAAGCCCAGAATTACAAGCAGAGCTCTCTGTATTATTAAGACTTGATGCTGTATCTAGTTCATGATGATTCTCTGAAAAATCATGAGAAAACTCAACACTAGCATTGTTGAAGGAGTCGATATCAGAACCTTCAGGTACATTGTAATTTGCTATGGAAACTTGCACTTGAGAATGAGCCTCAATATCCCACCCAACATCTTGAGTGTGTTCAGTCCTACTCATCTCCACATTACCAGACTTTTGGACATCCTCAGAATAATTCTTGCTGGAGGGCAAGTATCTGCCGTAACTTTCAGTTGTACTTAGTAAATCTTCAGCAGAATCTGCAGGACTTGATATCTGGGATGTTTTTAGAGCTCCATTGTTGTTGGCTTTCTCAGCATCCATTAGTTCTAAGCTGTAGTCAGTGGCAGTCTTGAAAGTAACCCCAGACTTCTTCCTCTGGTCTGTTTCACTACAATATACTATTTCAATAGTTACAGCAGCAACACTTTCCTTAGTGCTGTCAACAGAATAAGGGTCAAACTTTGTCTTTTCTTCTGAAAAATAAGCACCTGAAAGTCTGATAGATGGTTCTGATATTGTTGAAATGGAGCAAGATTCAGTGAAATTATCTTCTCTTGTTGCTTGTCTACTCAGCCAGTGACTATCTGCTAGGTGGTGGCCAGTTGCAGTCCCAGAGTTTAAAAGTTGACCAGTAGCAGATTTGGAAGAAGAGAAGGAAACGTTCTTTGAATCACTTTCAGAAATGATATTTTCATGTTTTAATTTGCCTTGGCTCTGAGTCACGACTGTATCCCTGTCAGAGATTTGACAATCATTCTCAACAGTTGCTGCAGATGAAGAGAAGGAAGTATTCTGTTCCTCTAGGTCTTCAATTGAGACATTTTCATTTCCTTCGTTGTCATGTACCACAGTTGAACTTACTGCTGCCAAATCTGAAGCAATTGTGTGGCCCAATGCTAGCTTCAGTCCAGCCATTGTGGAAAAAATTAGTCCTTCAGACAGAGAACTTTGCTGAGACTCCACCCCACTTTCATTTACATTAGACCTTTGAGTTCTGTGACTGAACAGCTGAAGTGAAGGTTTAGAGGAGGGCATGGTTGGGAAAGAGGAGGAGGATTTGATGGATATAGATTTTTCAGGAGCAGGCACACCGGAGCGATTTGACTCCTGTTCGGGAATCTTTGTGCTCTCAGATTCAGAGTTGAATAAGAACTGAACAGTTACTGAATTATCAGTCTTATTCTCAGCACTAGTGGTAGCATTGTCCGATATCTCGGTTGAACTTGAAATTGCTTTTACTTCTTGTATCTCTAAGGCAATTGGCTTGTGTTTTGGAGAAACTGACTTTCTGTCTAGTAAAACAGGCTGGGTACACTTCGCTTCAGAAGTGTCCTTTTTTTTATCACTGGATGCATTTCTCTGAAACACTTTTTTAATCCCAGCAAAAGCAGCACTTAATAAATCCCCAGTCTGTGTAGAGTCATGGAACAATGAGTCTTGCTGCATAGAAGAGTGGGAACATTCCTTTGAGGAGCCTTGTTCAACAGAAATTTCAGAACTTTCAGTGAGAGTAGAGGAGTCCCAAGATTTAACATTCTCATGTTCATAGTGAGTATCAGAACTTGTAGCAAAGTCTTGTTCATAGACCTCTTTAGAACCGACAGATAAGTGCATACAAGCTGCTGTCTTCTCTTGTTCTGAAGATGAAATTTGCATTGTTAAATCTTTTGATTTTATGAGGTCTATATCCTCTGCATATTCAAAGCAAGATCTTTGAGATATACTCGCAGATTGAGGTGCATGACTGGCACTCGTTTGTCGTGAATCAGACGGTATCTCTTGAATCATGCCCACTGCTAATCCAGCTAGAGTGGAACCAAGCAATGCCGTGGTCATGGGTAAAGAAGGCATACTCACATTCTTGGAAACTCCACTTGATTCAGATTTGTCTTGAGTAGATTCTGCAGTAGAAGTAATCCGGGTGAGGCTTGGTTCAACTTCACTAGCTCTGACACTACTAACTTCTTCCTGGTGCTCTTCTGTAGATCGGAGCAAATGTGATGGAGAAGAGCTGATGCTGAAGGATTGCTCTTCTTCAGTTGCTCCAGATGCAGACAGCTCAGGAGAATCTTGAATATTTATACTTCCAGGTGTTTCCACTCTAGTGGAAATAGATCCACTTGATTGGCTGGTCCCATATTTAGACTGCTTATCATTGCTGGTAAATGCTTCTGTATTGGTTAGTGAAGATTCGAAGCATTGGTTCTCAGTTTCACTTTTGTCAACTGATGATTCATTTGCTATCTTAACACAATCCAATGACTCTCTGCTGTTTAGATCATTGATAAGTGGCTTGGTAATTTCTTCTGGTTCCTCCCTCATAGAAGCTGGAGAAGAATCTAGTACCATTGTGTTACAAGCCAGTTCTGAAGTAATTCCAGCACCATATTTTTGCTCAAAGGAACCTTTTGCTTGAATACATTGGGACTCTGTTGTTGGTGACAAGCTCTTGAGGAGCCCAACAGCTACCACTCCAGTTACTGCAGAATGAAGCAGACCTTCTGTTAAAGATTTAGATGGCTGTGCTTGTGGTGGATTATCACAAAATATTCCTTCCAAGGTAGTAGCTTCATCCATAGTAATTTCAGTAGAAAGTTTAACAGAAAAACTCTCCTTTGTTTGTGATTCAATTAGCAAGTCAATACCACAAGTTTCAGGTACATTAGTGCTCTTATCTAAATTATATAATCATAATACATAAGTATACTCAATGGGGAATAAATATTGTTACCTTCATCTGGTAAATTCTCTGTTGTCCTGTCCTGGGAAGCAGATAATGAGCTCAACAGAGGTATGCTTTTACTCTCTTCAAAATTTTCAGTCATAGTTCAAAGTATATATGAAAATTGCTCAACTTACGAGTTTATTTGATACACTTAAAATGTGATATTCACTTGAATGAGTTGTTAGTTCTTGTTGTTGGTTGCTTCCGTCGAATACAATATTGCATTATAACTTCCTGGTATCCAAGATACTTGCTTACTTTACAATGGCTTATTATAGCTAATTGGGTTATTTTTGCTACTCAATGATCCATGCATTGTATCAAACTAGGAACATAGATGATCTAGAAGCCTTGTGATGTGTGAGTGTGTGTAGTTCAACTGAGTCTGAGAACAAAGAGAATCTAGACATTGTATGAAATTTTAAAAGATATATAAGCCTCAAACTATAGAAGTCACAATATCACTGCATACAGCCTCCATAATATCATGAATCATATTCTATGCAGGTAAGGTTTTCAAGACAAAGTGTGCTTGTTCCGCTAAATTGTATTACGACTGAAAATTAAACAAAAGTTGACCAGAATAAAACTGCATCAAGATCTCAGTGATATAGCTCTAACACATGTGCTACTAGTCACATGTACGTGTATAATTTCTATAATATGTATGCAATTCTCATATTTTGCTATATTATATGTATGTGTATATATAATATTATATGTAACATTATTCTTGGGCTGAAATAATAATAGCAGCTTTCTATGCGTACATAAAATTGTATATTAATTAATACAACATTTCAACTTCTTTCTAAGTCCTCCTTGTCAAGTGCATCAGCAGCAGCCCTTGGATCTATGCACAAATAACAATTGTGAACTGGATTAGTGCTGCCTCTAGCAGTATCTCCACATATTAGTTACCAGCAAAAGTAATCTAGTTAATTGACATAGCTACTTGGATACCTAGTTTCTAATACGCACCGCACCTTCATATTACATCATCTCAAATGGCAAAGGATGGGCTGTAGATGAAAAACGAAGGGAAATCATTACTATATATGGGTCTGCTTTAAAGAAATTAAACAATAATCTGAGCTGTACTCATAAAGCAAAGGCCAAATCATTTGGCTGAAATAACTTTGAATGGCGTAATCTTTTATATAGCTATACCAACAAGATAAGATTAATAGGAGCATAGGTTAACTCTGTCGGTTGTAGTTTTCTAGTGAGATAGAGAAGACTACAGATACAATAATCAGTTATAGTTAATAATGGACTACATTATTTTAAAACTATTAACTTGGTAAATTGTATGTTGCTTGTACCATTATATTTATACACCACACAATGCATATTAAAACCTCTCCAGCAAGAATCCTCTACCCTTCCTAACAGGCCATTCATACATGCATATGAGTTGTAACAACCTAGCTAAGTGAAACATAATGGCTAAAATTGTAATATTTGCAATAAAAGTTATAAATATACACTTGTTCCATTAAACACAACAAATAAAAACAATTAGTATAGAGTCCAAGACAAAAAATGATGATGATGACAGTTACTGGTTGTACTTATTACAGCTCATTTGGCCCTGTAATCAGGAACGTAGATCTTAATCCCACACTCTGGCCGTCTCTGCCGCTTCTCTTTAGGGCCAAATAAGTCAACATCTTCTTTGGCCTTCCTCCTTGAAGAAAATATATACATATACATATATAATATTATACACACATATATATATATATAATATAGATATCGAAGACTTATTACAGGAGCCAGAGTGTGATATTGTGAAATATTTCATGAGCAGGCTAATTAATTTTCAAGAGCCAAAATGTGATACAGCGTGAGATAACATCATAACACTGTGTGATAACACTGTGAGATAACACTGTGTGATAACACTGTGAGATAACACTGTGAGATAACACTGTGAGATAACACTGTGTGATAACGTGAGTTATCTCACGGGTCACAATCAACTTCCATTGCTTGTCCAATTTATACAATGCTTGAGGGTGAACTTTTTTTTTTAAAGATATACAGTATAACTTTATTATTACTACTGTATTAACACTATAATACAAATGATCCTACTTAATACTCAATTGTATTGCTGACTGCAACTCTCATAGTTGGGGACAATCAATCATTCACCAGAAAATGAAGTTAAATTCTGACGCAGTTATATTCTACAGGATGTGGAGCATAAATGTGGAGGCTGCTATTAAATCCACTACATCTATAAACACTTCTACTCTGTACTTTCAGCAGGAACTCACCTCTTTCTCTTGTCCTCCTGGATAGCCAATAATATGGCCTTCCCACTGTCATCATCCATTGTGGTGAAATCATCGCCATCTATACACACTCTCGTGTCCTAGGTAACACAAATACACTATAATACAGCTTAGTGTAACTACACTGCATTGCATGCCACGATGTCTGTGCCAAGAAAATGTATTTTATGACTGGCAAAGTTAACCATAAATGTACTCAAGTCATTCTGGCTGGTAGTAAACCCAGCATATCAGCCCATGTACTCAAGTCATTCTGGCTGGTAGTAAACCCAGCATATCAGCCCATGCACTCAAATCATTCTGGCTGGTAGTAAACCCAGCATATCAGCCCATGCACTCAAATCATTCTGGCTGGTAGTAAACCCAGCATATCAGCCCATGCACTCAAGTCATTCTGGCTGGTAGTAAACCCAGCATATCAGCCCATGCACTCAAATCATTCTGGCTGGTAGTAAACCCAGCATATCAGCCCATGCACTCAAATCATTCTGGCTGGTAGTAAACCCAGCATATCAGCCCATGCACTCAAGTCATTCTGGCTGGTAGTAAACCCAGCATATCAGCCCATGTACTCAAGTCATTCTGGCTGGTAGTAAACCCAGCATATCAGCCCATGCACTCAAGTCATTCTGGCTGGTAGTAAACCCAGCATACCAGCCCATGCACTCAAGTCATTCTGGCTGGTAGTAAACCCAGCATATTAGCCCATGCACTCAAAGGGAATAACTAACATATATAGGTCCTAGTGACGCCATGTGAGCACAGTGTTCAAGCTTGCAGGTCTCATGTGGAAATTTAACTGACCAGTCAATAACACTACTTATTCTGCTCTGTAGATGCACCACTTAAAACTTGTGTGTGTGTGTACTTATGAACTGGGATAAATCAGGAAAAATACAAAAAATGTAACAATAAATAGAATATCATCCCGTATGTCCTACTCAACTCATAAATAGAATATCATCCCGTATGTCCTACTCAACTAATCTATATCATAAATAGAATATCATCCCGTATGTCCTACTCAACTAATCTATATAATATATAGAATATCATCCCGTATGTCCTACTCAACTAATCTATATCATAAATAGAATATCATCCCGTATGTCCTACTCAACTAATCTATATAATAAATAGAATATCATCCCGTATGTCCTACTCAACTAATCTATATCATAAATAGAATATCATCCCGTATGTCCTACTCAACTAATCTATATAATATATAGAATATCATCCCGTATGTCCTACTCAACTAATCTATATCATAAATAGAATATCATCCCGTATGTCCTACTCAACTAATCTATATCATAAATAGAATATCATCCCGTATGTCCAACTCAACTAATCTATATAATAATACGCTTATGTGCCAGTAACGACGACGACCAATGACGGTGTGTGTATTCATGAATAATTCAGGAGCTTTGGATAGTTTGGAAAAGCGTTGTCATCTCATAGTAGGTAAAGTGTCATCACATTCAGTAGAAAGTGCTGGTTAATTCTAAAAAAGCGGGTGCAATAGATGATGGAAGGTGGCGAGGTTTCAAAAAGGAAGGTGAAAGTAGACAAAAGTTTCTCAAAGTAGGACAGAAATTCAGAAGCAGGAGAGGTAGACAAAGGAAAAGGGGATTCCATGACTCAAGAAGAGCTGAAGAAAGGAGAGGTGGGGTGTAAGAAAAGCTCAGATAGCTCACTTATGTAACCTTAACCAATGGTAGAGAATGATAACTTGTGCTACTGCATTCTTACTTTGCAATATGTCAAGTGCCACTATGTGGCGGGGGTACTTGCTAGTTTAAACTATTTTAAGAGTAGAAAATAGTAACTATAGACAAAAAAGAAAGGTTGGGTGTAAGCAAAGAACTTCGAGTGATGCTGTGTGTATGTTTGGCAAACGAGGGGTCATCTAATTTATTCTTACATAATTATTTTAAATCATACCTTCTAATCAATTTAAAAGGTGCCTAGCAACCTATTTAATCACTAACTAAACGTGAAGTGGAAAACTTGGTTTTTCAAGCCACAAAAACCTGTGGCTTATGGTTACTATTACTAAGTTCGTAACCAAACTGCAAACATCGTTCCTCTTCATAGCTATCTGCCTTTTTTTTTGCATTATTTCAAAGTTTTTTTTTAGCCTAAACTTCTATCGTCCATACTAATGTTAATGTTTTATGGGGGTGGACACGCATTGACCTCTTGAACTTTTCCAATGTATACACCAAGACCTCAATTGAGACTCGTTTGTGAGGGGCTCACTTCGTTCTCCTAATTAATAGCAAACAACCGTATATCTATACATAACAGGATAGAGCAGGATCAGGAGCTAGAGCAGGATCAGGAGCTAGAGCAGGATCAGGAGCTAGAGCAGGATCAGGAGCTAGAGCAGGATCAGGAGCTAGAGCAGGATCAGGAGCTAGAGCAGGTCAGGAGCTAGAACAGGATCAGGAGCTAGAGCAGGATCAGGAGCTAGAGCAGGAGCTAGAGCAGGATCAGGAGCTAGAGCAGGATCAGGAGCTAGAGCAGGAGCTAGAGCAGGATCAGGAGCTAGAGCAGGATCAGGAGCTAGAGCAGGATCAGGAGCTAGAGCAGGATCAGGAGCTAGAGCAGGATCAGGAGCTACAGCAGGATCAGGAGCTAGAGCAGGATCAGGAGCTAGAGCAGGATCAGGAGCTAGAGCAGGATCAGGAGCTAGAGCAGGATCAGGAGCTAGAGCAGGATCAGGAGCTAGAGGATCAGGATCAGGAGCTAGAACAGGATCAGGATCAGGAGCTAGAGCAGGATCAGGAGCTAGAGCAGGATCAGGAGCTAGAGCAGGAGCTAGAGCAGGATCAGGAGCTAGAGCAGGATCAGGAGCTAGAGCAGGATCAGGAGCTAGAGCAGGATCAGGAGCTAGAGCAGGATCAGGAGCTACAGCAGGATCAGGAGCTAGAGCAGGATCAGGAGCTAGAGCAGGATCAGGAGCTAGAGCAGGATCAGGAGCTAGAACAGGATCAGGATCAGGAGCTAGAGCAGGATCAGGAGCTAGAACAGGATCAGGATCAGGAGCTAGAACAGGATCAGGATCAGGAGCTAGAGCAGGATCAGGAGCTAGAGCAGGATCAGGAGCTAGAGCAGTAAATTAAATATACATATAGCCTTTTGGTTATATCAGCTAGTGCTTTAGTTTCAAGAAATAGGAAAATTCAACCATAGATTTAAGTTTCAAATCTAGTTGTTTAAATTATAACCACTGGCTAGGGCTGTCATAAAACACCATGTCATGCGACATGATTGAAGTGCTCCACTTGTGCAGCTTGCTGTTCCAATAATAATTACTGCTGTTTCAATATAATTCATAATGGGTGTGGCCACAACATAACGTAACCCCTGTTACTTTCCAAGTGACTGCTTTGACTTCTTGGGGTGAACTTTAGCAATAAATATTACCTACAGTAATGTGGCGTCTTCTTAAGTCATTTAGTGCTTTATACCGAATATTTAATTTAAAAAAAATAATTTGACACCACCACAGGCGCTATAAACACATGTGATAGTTATAACTATTAATAGAATACAACTATTAATAGAATACAACTATTAATAGAATACATCTGTAGCTAATATAAATTGATTATGAAATGATATATTGGGCACTTTATACATGTCAACTTACTACTTACCTTACACCCAATCATGTCTCCTTCACGCAGCATAATGGGGGAATTCTTAATACTAGTACCACTCTGACCTCCTCGACCTTTCTTCCTCCCTCTCTTCTACAAACAATACAAATTTCATCAAGGCATGAGAAGAGCTACTTATCACTGTCCACCATATTTTCCCAAGCACTACAAGACGCAATGATTAGATATCCTCACTTGAACAAATGAGTCTTCTATGGGAATCCACTGGAACATCTCCATCTTGTGCTTAGCCATGCACAGATGGTCTTGTGGCACCTGCACTAACTCTGACAAGAACGCCCTCAGGGCATGAGGAGAACATGCCTTGGGACTGTGCTCAGTGTCATAGGTTACCTGCACATGTTTACAGTCATCAGTAATGCATACCAACTCATTAGTGCCCCCAGAGAGAACATTCATCATTTCCATGTGTAGCTCCCATAAAAAAAAAATTAGAATTGCACCGATAATTGTATCGGTATCAGCCAATTTATCCCTAAAAATTAATCTGGCCAATATTCTACATAATCAATATGGTAGCAGATATTCTTCTCTATAAGGTATAGCCTCAGACCTGTGTCTTTGCAACTCCTAGAGCCGGCTTTCTAGCTAGTGGGGGTTGGGGGTTTCCCTTTTTTAAAACTGTTGTGGTTCATCATAATAATTGCATTCCCATCCTCAGATCATCATATTGGTATCATATTGGTATCAGTATCAGCAGATATTTTCAAGCAAATATCGGTTATTGGATTATCGGCCATTACCCGGTACAACTCTACAAAAAGACAAGACAAACTTAGCACTACCACAATTGACCAAAATGGTGGGTAACATTAGCATGTTATTAGACCATTTAATCAGTCCATTCCAGACAGAGTTGTTCAACACTAGACTTCTTAAAAACAAAAGATTGAAAATAATAGTAGAGAGGAGGGCCAAACGTACCTCCGTGAGAGGTCCATATCTCCTCTCTCCTGGTACCCTCATAGCAATGAAAAATAACAAAGATGACTGCCTGGTGACACACACACACACACACACACACACACACACACAAATTGTCAAGTCTTAGTCACACAATCAACATTATAAAAACAATTTATCTACACATCTGGTACACAGCATCTACCCTTGCCTGATCACATGATTAGCCCATGACAGCCTATGACAGCCCATGGTTCAGGCAGTCACATGAACATGGGCACGCCCCATAGTCATATTGGCAATTTACCCACAGGGAACAAGGATGGGAGAAAACGGGTGGGGGCATGGCCTACTGTAAATATAAGGGTGGGCATAAAGAAGATAGAGCCCACATCATTGAGTGTACCACTAAGTATGTATGTATTAATTAACTCAAAGGCTAGCCTGACCAGTCCACCATAAGGAGTTCCCAGTAGAACAAAATTAGGATATGATAGATTTACAGCCAACAAACATTGATCAGTCAGAATGAAAACAAAATCTACTGATCACTTCATAAGCTTAAACTCACAAAATACATGCTTAACATTTTAGCCTCAAACCATTCAATATACATAGCACGGAATTAAACCTAAAATACAGCCTCAAACCGTTCAATACAGCACAGAATTAAACCTAAAATACAGCCTCAAACCGTTCAATACAGCACGGAATTAAACCTAAAATACAGCCTCAAACCATTCAATACAGCACGGAATTAAACCTAAAATACGGCCTCAAACCATTCAATATAGCACGGAATTAAACCTAAAATACGGCCTCAAACAGTTCAATACAGCACGGAATTAAACCTAAAATACGGCCTCAAACCATTCAATACAGCACGGAATTAAACCTAATCAATACCAAAATATTATCATATCCATAATTACATCTTACTTCAACTTTTCTTCATAGTTTAGTTTCTGGCAGCAGATCTGTGTATCAGACGTGAATTTCATACGTCTAAATAAAAACAAAATAATGTAACTTATTAAGTAAGCATGCATGCATACATGTACTTATGTATGTGTGTACATAGGTCAAGAGTAGCCAGACCCTTTACCAAACCAACACGCGGGGAAAGGGTCTGGCGCCAAGCCTGTAATATGAACTCCTTGTACTCGTGGAATGCAATTTAAATAATTCAAAATGATATTCATAATCTGTGGACAGTCACAGTTGCTTAGCAATGAACAGCAATCATTCTAATTGATTTAACGTTTACGGTTGTGCAAATGTTTAAAAACCTCAACTAACAATATACGCAATTTCATTGGCTACGCTGGAATGTTGTTGTCTGGTACAAATCAGTTACAAGATTAACACAAGAACCTTTCCTCCTGTAGTGGTTGGTAAAGGGTCTGATTATGATAGACTAGGTCAATAGTGGGCACAGATATGTGGAAATTACAGCTGCCCTTTCAAGCAAGATAGTATGAATTCAACCATCACATCCTTCCAGGGGAAAAACTAATGTTTTTTAAGAGCCCACTAATTCCAGATGTAATTAATTGCCTCTTAATGACACCTTTTAGCAGCTATCTAAAGATGTTAGTAGGTCGTCATGGTGGGTTGCTTCCAGCATCCAGTCACTCATTCTCCCAACACCAAGACTAGAAGATGGTGGCAACCATAATAAGTAACCCTTGACAACTGAAGTTCATGTACACACGTACTATATGCAGCTGCAATTGCTAACAGTTTCTTTACCATTAGTCAATTTCGCTATCCAATGTGGCTAAACCAAGCACTTCTTTCTCCTCCACATGTACCAGAGGTTGATGCAGGGTTTCTTAGAACCTAACTTGAGAGGGGTCAAATCCACTTTTTGAAATTTCAAAGGGTTCTCATTTCCTTAAAATTGATGAAAATTGTGTGGCTAATGCCACCATAAAGATTATAATGGTTTTTAGAGGGACAAACTATTTTCAGGGGGAGGGGCACTATATCCCCCTAACAAGGCCTAAATATTCCTAGCTGATGTATCAAACAGTTCTCAAAATCATTCCTTTAATACTAGTTAACTAGCAGTGACATTCAGAACAATTAGCAAATGAATAATGAAATCAAGTGAATTTAGTCTCATTTTTATATTGAGTTCACCGGAGACTTAAGAAAATGCTGAAATTCCAGCAGGCTTTGGAGGCTTGCAAATTTGATAGTTTGATATTTCTATCATGTACCATACTGGTAAGTATACTTGTAAGTAAAGTATGAAAATTAACCAAAGGTAAGCGTTAAAAATATTTAGGAGAAGCAAGGCTCCACCATGTATATACAATTGGATAACTTACATTGAACAAACAGATAAAAGATATGTAATTAAAACATACATACATACATACACACATACGTACATATACTCTTATACCTCAGTGTCTGAGAGCCAACTTTGAAGACTCGCCCCAATCGACCCTTTACCAGCTCTCTGACTCTTATAAAATCCAGAGTAGGAATGACAGCATCTAAAAACTAAACATCCACACACATTAATCAGAGGCATACGGTGAGTCATGTGTCCCTACCAGTGGTAGTGTAGTGATGTTTTGCTTGAGTTCTTCCAATGTGCTGTCTCTGTTCATCTCCACAGACCCCGCCTCCACCAGGTTCCCGGGTAATGGTGGGTAATACTTGGAAGGCGGGACAAGGTGCAGTGGCACCTAGAGCAAGACAGATATGAAGTCAGTACTGCAGAATGGACCACCATAATGTAGCCATGAATACAGTGCAGGGTATTCTTAACCCTTTCACCGCTGTAACCGCTGTGTGGTGGTTTGCAGTAATGCCTCAGGTGTGGTGGTTTGCAGTAATGCCTCAGGAAAATTGTTGTTTATTCTCGTCTGCACTGCCTCCTTGAATGCTATAGCCTCTAGAAGTTAGCTCACTAATTAGTAAGTGGTTTTCGAACGCCTTGTGGCGGTATCTCTAAGGTTACAGCCGCATTATGGATATTTCAAGGGGGGGGGGGGGGGGTTCTCATTTCCATGATATTGATGAAACTCATAATAATTTTCAAGAGGGAGGGGAGGGGGGGAGAGGTGCAAAATGTCCCTATAAAAAGGTCTAAAAAAATCCCTGCATATATCAGTCTCAATGCTTCAGTAAAAATGTAAAAGCAAGCATGGGAAAAGGAGGTATTGGCTCTCTATAGCAGAATTCATCACCCATTCCTCACCTCAGATGTAGTACCAGGGTTTAAAGATGCTGACTTTCATGTGTCATACAATGAACAAAATTGAAAAAAGGATGCTTACACGTATCTCTAACATAAATAGATTAATTCTATCCAATCGCCTCCCATGAAGAACACTCAAATGAAGGAAAAGTTCTATGCTAATGACAACCACTTACATTGGAGTCCAGTTCTTCCCCTACGCCCGACATCCTGTCACTCTCCGGGACGTGAGTGATGTCTTCACTTGTGATCAGACCTTCTGATGCCATGCTGGAAAACGGAAGAGAAGGTCCTCCATCTTGTGTGAACAGATAGATGGCTAACCTCACAAATCCCTGGACATGTACATAAATATCTACATGAATATCAACATGTGTATGTGACTTATGTTTACTTAAACAACACATTCATTGACTCCTAAAAAAATCAGAAAGATATGAAATTCGTATATTGTACCTTTGGAGGTAATTTTCCTTCTTCTACCAGCAATAGTTCCCCTGGACTGAGCTTTTCCTGCTCTAACGTGGTGCTCTGTATACACATACACGGAGAATAATACAGCTATTCCATTGCTTGACGCTAATGTGTAAACTTAACTATAGGGGCAGCTTGTTCAGACTAAAATGAAGTTACATGGAGGTCAGGGCAGTATTTGGGGGGGGGGGGGGGCAGGACAGGCGACCCCTCCCCCTCAGTAGTTTATATTGCTACTCTATTCACATAGCACTTAGCATTATTTAGAGAAGTACCGTAGCTATGAGGAAAATGGAGTGATTAAGTAAACACATGATCACTTAATCAAATTTCAAACAGCCAAAGCTCTCCCAATTTATTATTCTATTTGTATAGATAAATAATTGATATTGTATCATACATACATATACATGCATATATTGTATCATATATACATGTACTAGTGGTGCGCTTGAATAACGCAAATGCATGGCGAGCGAACAGACTCTTTTTACAGAAAAACAGGACAGAAATTACATCTAACTGTAGTGCACAGTGTAACCCTTTCCATCATCAGAGAATCTAAAGTCTCTGATCCCAGACTAAACTAACAGAATTACCTCAATAAACTTCGAAAGCAGTGGCAAAGAAGCGCAGCTTGACAAAGACTTCACAATTGTTTCAAGAAGAGAGTAGCTATAAACTTCTTGGTTGAAACAAAGTTGCAGCAGGATTCTCCGCGCCAGTTAATTGAAAAATACTGGAACTGTGAACGCTTTACCTAACTTACGTAATTAGAAGCGCGGGCGAAATATTTTGACGTACGTATACATACATATATATATATATATATCTGAAATCTCAATTGAACACGACTGAGAGTCAGCTTCGCTCGCTCGCTGAATTATATATACTTATTAAGTGAGCGAGATACTGTCAGAATGCTTTAATATTAAGGTAGGCTCTCTCTATTTGTTCACAAGCACATCACCAGTACGTATATAGTTAATTAAAAGCTCTGCCTATGCTATACACAACTGACATTACACATTCGCCCTCTCCCTCCCCCAGGTAATTTATTCTTCTACATATGGCCCTGCAGGCGAATATGTCAGCAATGTTCGTACATTCATTAAAGTATGCCTGAGGTGGTTGCATGAGTTTATATGATTAAAATTGATTGGTTCTTTAAAAAAGACAAGACATACAATGTACCCTCCCCGTGCCAGCAGTGGCCCTCTCTAAGTTTGTGATGGCTCCAGTTTCAATATTCAATTGGCAAGGAGGAAATTTACTCTGGTCCTCTATGTAGTTTAATTGGGCTTCATTTGTAAAAGTGACACCCTTTACCCACACTGACCTCGTCCTCTAATATGGCTGCTTCATCTCCACACCAGTTAGTCCTACGTAAGTGCCAGTTATCACCTAAGCAACAAGCCAAACAGCTAAATATAGTTACATATACACAAAACTATGTTTAGAACACCTTAAGGAAAATAACACAAACTTGGCTCAGTTAATAAAGAACACACTTGGAGACCCATTAAACCTGGCAGTCACACAGAATTCAACTGTAGCTATTGTATTACCATTATTCTTCCAAAAATTCTGGTGGGGGGGGAGGGGGGTGGGGCATTTCTACCTCTGTATGATACTCTGCATGTAGCCGGTTGCTAGGTGGAGAGAGATTTATATAACACAAAATTCCAACACTTTTGGCCCCACCCCTCTCCCCTAGTAATTCTTGTGCTCTATTGAGTAGTAGCAAGATTATAAAATTTTGTATGTGACCAAACACTGATCACAGTGTGTAGTATACACTCTCATATAGCCATGTGCATACTTATATACATACATACATACTCATGAATTATAAAACTAATAATTTATAAGTCAATAAATTGAAGACTAGAGGCGATGACTTCATGGAAAGCTAAACTATTGGCTGAAACTTGGCCTTGAGCAGTATCTGGTAAGAGAGAGCTAGCCAGACTAATGGTGTTAACCCTGGAGGTCCATGTAGCTACTTCCATTCAAAAGGTATTTATTTTTCTGGCCAACTCAACTTGGACAGACTATAATTGAACTTGCACATACACATGATATCAATACACACATGTACTCTCCCTTTATACAAGGCCACACCCACTACCACACCTTCCAGTCCCAGCGTAAGTGTCATTATTCGGCAACATTCCATGACCGTGAGAGACTTGTCCACTATCACTTCACTCAACAGACGTTTACCCAACACAGAGGAGCTCACAGAACACTGCAGACTAATCTAAACACACACACAAACAAACAAACAAAAAGAAAAGGTTACTGTAAAATGGCAGGCGTAGCCACACCCATAACTCCACCCAGCTGATGTATGGCACATCCAAGTCTCTCTGAGAGTGAGTTGTCAGTGTTGTTCGCTGAATTGTCCTCTCGTATTTCTAATACTTCAATATACTCTTTAGTGCCCATGCGGCTTCAAAAAAAAAAAGGTTTTAGAACCTGATAGAGTCTCTCTTATTCCCCCATTTGGTCACCACCTGCTTCACTCTGGCAATGAGAAAGAGAGGGAGTGCTTAAATGTGTATGCGCGGTTATCAACACTAGCGAAGCCTACACTTGTACAAATGAAGGACTAGTGAATCTTCTACTACAGAGCTCTCCATGGACTGACACGCCCTCTCTACTACACAGCCCTCCATGGACTGTATCCACCCACACGCCCTCTCTACTACACAGCCCTCCATGGACTGTATCCACCCACACGCCCTCTCTACTACACAGCCCTCCATGGACTGTATCCACTCACACGCCCTCTCTACTACACAGCCCTCCATGGACTGTATCCACTCACACGCCCTCTCTACTACACAGCCCTCCATGGACTGTATCCACTCACACGCCCTCTCTACTACACAGCTCTCCGTGGACTGTATCCACCCACACGCCCTCTCTACTACACAGCCCTCCATGGACTGTATCCACCCACACGCCCTCTCTACTACACAGCCCTCCATGGACTGTATCCACTCACACGCCCTCTCTACTACAGAGCCCTCCACGGACTGTATCCACCCACACACCCACTCTACTACACAGCCCTCCAGGGACTGTATCCACTCACACGCCCTCTCTACTACACAGCTCTCCGTGGACTGTATCCACCCACACGCCCTCTCTACTACACAGCCCTCCATGGACTGTATCCACTCACACGCCCTCTCTACTACAGAGCCCTCCATGGACTGTATCCACCCACACACCCTCTCTACTACACAGCCCTCCATGGACTGTATCCACTCACACGCCCTCTCTACTACACAGCCCTCCATGGACTGTATCCACCCACACGCCCTCTCTACTACACAGCTCTCCATGGACTGTATCCACCCACACGCCCTCTCTACTACACAGCCCTCCATGGACTGTATCCACTCACACGCCCTCTCTACTACAGGGCCCTCCATGGACTGTATCCACCCACACGCCCTCTCTACTACAGAGCCCTCCATGGACTGTATCCACCCACACGCCCTCTCTACTACAGAGCCCTCCATGGACTGTATCCACCCACACGCCCTCTCTACTACAGAGCCCTCCATGGACTGTATCCACTCACATGCTCGCTCTGCTGCATCGTGCAATGTGAATTACATATTTCCATTGATTGTCAGATGTATACATACCTGGGAGGAAAGAGGAGGTCTTCCTTTCTCCGCTATGACCTTTTGACCTTGCTTGATCTCTGCTTCCACCAGAGATTGTTGTTCATATAGAGGAGGGCCTAGTTCAATGTCGTCGGACTCCACTCTAAACCGAACCTCCTCTATAAAATAAAAAAATTTACATTAAATATAAACAACTACACTACATAAAAATATTCACCCGACATTTCTCTAGCTATTATAGACCTGACCTCACATAATAAGTATGTGTATTATACATATGTACAGTACCTGCTAAATTAAGTTTCTGAAGGATTTTCTTCTTGAGAACAGCAACAGATTCATCTTTACCCATCTCCATAGACAGCACCGGATACGATGCCACAGAATCCTATACACACCAATGGCGGAATGGCACACTGAGAGCACATCAACACACACTCCTACTAATTACTGTGGATCACTTAAATGATATTGTAATAGAATAAAATGGCAACTCTCAGATATGAGTTAGATGTTACATGACTGCACCAGATGATACACACCCATAAATAGAAACCAACGATTCAGTTATTCTCGGCTGAAACTATAAGAATACAATTATTCAGTTTTCAACAGCTAATAAATATATATTTAAAACTTTAACCAACACTTCCCTTAGGAAGACTTCAGCAAGATGTCAAAACGCCAGGTTAAGTTTTAAATATGTATTAATTGGCTGTTAAAACATAAAGACCATTACTAAAAAATAATCAATTTTATTGAGCATCAAGAACTAGCATTCAAATAACTCTTATCTGCAACATTTTTTTATTTGTTTAATTAATTAGAGTCCAGTCACATGACGTATATATCCACTATCCGTATCCCCAAATCTTCCTCGGAGCGCGCTTGATCACGACACATGGCCAACTCGATGTTGTCAGTTGTGGCAGTAGGGAGATGCCGGAGGAACCATGGCGGGTTGTTGAACAAACAGCAAGAGCTTCTAGTCCCACAGCCAGATCCGTCCCAGAGAGGATCACCTGCGTACAGTCTTGGCTCTGGATTCATCGCCACGGCAGTGTCACAAAAATAATGGTCTCCTATAAAGGCTGGCGGAGTTCCAGTGTTGGTCATTGTTCCGTCGATACAAGGACAGGTGTGGCCTGGAATGGAGTTGGCCTCGTCATAAGCTGCCGCAAAAGTCCAAATGTGTCCTCGACGGTCGTCATGCGTGAGAAAAACTCCATCCACGTAACCAGGAAACCGATTTTGCTTGTCGGCAAATGCATCTGGAGCGCCAAACTGGTAGGCTATGACACGACCGCACACTGCAGAATAAGAGATGTTGTGAACCGGATACCAAACCTCAGAACACGCCGGCCCATCGTCAGAGAAGACTGTACATGTACGCAGAGAAGTCGTGGGCTGAGTTGAGTTACTGGCACCAAATGTAGTCTCATTGAGCTTGAAACCCTGAGGGCATTGGGAGGTGACCTCCCCCATGTCAAGCTGGACCACTCTCATCCAGCCACCTGTCACGTTGCCACAGGCAAGAGTCATGTCACAGAAGACTCGCACAGGCAAACCACTCCCAGACTGCACCCAATAGAAGCCTGAAGAAGGACGGGAACCCAGCGTCTTCAGTTGAGCACACGACGTAATTGGAAAGTCAGAGAATCTGCCCGGAATTCCTAGCTGGTTAATGAGCCTGCGATTCATAGCGGTTATCTCTGAAAACTGACTGAGCATGTCAAAGATTGAATTGGTCATATTCCCGAACGCCGCCAGCTGGTTATCGATACCTTGCAGCTGATTAGCCAACGCTGTGCCTTCTAGAGATACGGTAATCGTCCCATTACCGACTGACTCAAGGTCGCTCCTCAAAGACCCCAGCAGAGCGATGGAACTGATAGAAGTAGAAGTAACAACTAACGCTGAAACTACATTAAAGATAAGACCAGCTCCACTGAGAACACTGCCTCCTTTAAACAACGAACCAGCAGTGCCTGCAACTGACTCGCTTTTGCTCAGTGCCTCGCCTAAGCCATCTAAACCACTCCCACCTTCTTCTTCGATAGATTCGTCTTTCTGAGAAGCAGACTTCCTCTTATCTCTTCTACACCTAGAGCACCTCCATGGCCCTGTGTTAGTGGAAGCATCCTTGGTCTTCCCCAGCTTCTTCATCTTCACACCTGCAGGTTTATCAGCCAAAGAATCGTCCATTGACTTTTTACGACCGAGTTCCCGTGCTACTCTGGCTCTGTCCTTGCTCCGCTCTTCATCAAGAGGATCATTTCCAAACCCAACATTAAAACTAACTCTTCTTCCGGAGGCTGCAGACGAGATGCCTGGCCTGAGGCCATCGATACTGCCAGACCTTGAGCTAGTGATCTTGCCCAATAAAGCCTCAGTTATATCACCAGCTTTATCCTTCGCTAACTCCACCACAGTTTCCATAATCCTACAAACACGGAAAGACTGATGTTCTCTTTACAGCAAGATGTATTTCCAATACTGCTCACAGTCTTTCTGACCAACAGTATAATACATACATACAGTATGGACCTCACACACAACTTCATGGAATAATTCAATGCATTTTCAACACTTCAGGAAATTAATTAAACCTTTGAAACCGGCCAATGTGCCAAGATGTTGCCCTACAGTGGTGCATATCCAGACTCATGGAAGTGATCGGGCATTGGGAGACGACTACACACATTGTATTGTAAACACTTTCCTATTTAATGCAATAGACAGAAAACAGTTCCGCATTAAGTGGCATACTCAAATGAAGCTTTTATTCCACTTTTCAATGAACTGGAACTATCTGAAAAATATTTTTCTAATCTTTTCCCACAAATACATGCAACAAGATGCCGATTGGTAAGGGATATCTTTATAATAAGCTTGGGGTAAATAAAATGAATAGAGCTGTGACGCTGTTTTCGTGGACATGGAGAAGAAATCAATAAGCCCCAGCTTGTGCTTTTACAGATCTCTCTTCAAAGCTCATATATCAAAACGCTTGGCAGCTGCAGTTTACTAAGACCTGAGAGAGACGATGCAATACGGCTGCAAGCAAGCACAGTGCTTTCTCTAGCATACAAGTAACCAAACCATTGCACATCAGTATTTACAAGTTGTCAGTCTGTGCACAGATCACAGGCCAGAGCCGGCTGGCTAAAAGCATTGGTCCAGAGAAATGTACCAACTAAGCCATGACGACTGTACCTACAGTAGCTCATTACAATCACACTGGTATAATGTGTGCATGTGGAGGCAAGTCTAAAGTGCCGTAAATATCATGTTATGCTGTCTAAACTACTTCATTCTATCTCCAAAGACACAGTAGCTAAATATACATACACGTATCCTTATGTCTAAATATACATACACGTATCCTTATGTCTAAATATACATACACGTATCCTTATGTCTAAATATACATACACGTATCCTTATGTCTAAATATACATACACGTATCCTTATGTCTAAATATACATACACGTATCCTTATATGTCTAAATATACATACACGTATCCTTATGTCTAAATATACATACACGTATCCTTATGTCTAAATATACATACACGTATCCTTATGTCTAAATATACATACACGTATCCTTATATGTCTAAATATACATACACGTATCCTTATATGTCTAAATATACATACACGTATCCTTATGTCTAAAGTGAACAACACAACAGAAATGTAACACATAAACACATCATCTATTCCTAGACCTGATCAGTCCCTCCCTCCCTCCTTGGACCTGATCGCTCCCTCCTTGGACCTGATCGCTCCCTCCTTGGACCTGATCGCTCCCTCCTTGGACCTGATCGCTCCCTCCTTGGACCTGGTCGCTCCCTCCCTGGACCTGGTCGCTCCCTCCCTGGACCTGATCGCTCCCTCCCTGGACCTGATCGCTCCCTCCTTGAACCTGGTCGCTCCCTCCCTGGACCTGGTCGCTCCCTCCCTGGACCTGGTCGCTCCCTCCTTGAACCTGGTCGCTCCCTCCCTGGATCTGGTCGCTCCCTCCCTGGACCTGATCGCTCCCTCCCTGGACCTGATCGCTCCCTCTTTGGACCTGATCGCTCCCTCCCTGGACCTGGTCGCTCCCTCCTTGGACCTGATCGCTCCCTCCTGGATCTGGGACCTGATCGCTCCCTCCCTGGACCTGATCGCTCCTCCCTTGACCTGTCGCTCCCCCTGGCCTCTTGAACCTGTCCCTGTCGCTCCTCCCTGAGCGCTCCCTCCTTGAACCTGGCTGCCGCCCCCTCCCTTCCTGGTCGCTCCCTTCCTTGACCTCGTCCCTCCCTGAGCTACTGATCTCCACCTGGACCTATCGCTACCTTATCGCTCCCCCCTGAACCTGATCGCTCCCTCCCTGGACTCGCTCCCCTCCTTGGACCTGATCGCTCCCCTCCTTGCCTGGTCCTTCCCTCCTTGGACCTGATGCTGCGGGTTGGACCCTCCTTACCTGGTCCGCTCCCTCCCTGACGCGCTCCCTCCTTGGACCTGATCGCTCCCTCCCTGGACTGATCGCTCGCTCCCTCCCTTGGAGACCTCGCTCCCTCCTTGGATCGCTTCGCTCCCTCCTTGGACCTGATCGCTCCCTCCCTGGACCTCGCTCCCTCCTTGGACCTGAATCGCTCCCTCCCTGACCGGTCGCTCCCTCCTTGGACCTGATCGCTCCCTCTTTGGACCTGATCGCTCCCTCCTTGGACCTGATCGCTCCCTCCCTGGACCTGGTCGCTCCCTCCTTGGACTTGATCGCTCCCTCCCTGGACTTGATCGCTCCCTCCCTGGACCTGATCGCTCCCTCCTTGGACCTGATCGCTCCCTCCTTGGACCTGATCGCTCCCTCCTTGGACCTGATCACTCCCTCCCTCTCTCACTCACAGTGACTCTGTCTTCCACTATGAAGGAGATCATCTTGTTCTGCTTGTCAGCTACTGAGTGTGCCAGAGTCTGCACTCTAATAAATAAATTAAACAAATAAAATGAATGAATGAACAAATGAATGATCCCCTCAATGACTACTTCAACAACTCACCCTTTCTTGACTTCCTTCTCCACCGTAAGCCTGTCTCCATCTGTCAGAGGTAACTGACTCAAACTGGACTTGTCCTGAACACAAGATACAAATCGTCACGTAATAAAGTTCAGTTTCCTAATGATGCTAGAGATATTCCTCATTGAACTCAGTCCCAATACGTTCAGCTGCAGTAGTAAGTACAGTGTGAAACACAGTAGCAAGTGTAACTAATCTTAAATTATTTAACCAAATTAATGTAATTAGCACAACTCTAAGGGGACATAATTAGTGTAAGAATAAGGCTTGGGGGACACAACAACCCACCGCAATAACTCGGGACTCCCCCTTTACCGCAGAATGTTGCTTGCACACAATAATTTAATACATTTCTACGTAACTGTGCTCATTTAGCAGATTCAGTACACAATAATACTAAACTGTATAATAAATATATAATATAGTACTTATTACACAGAGTCACAGAATGCCAGATATGGCAGAAATATTTTTCACTGAAGGCTAATTATGAGCCATAGGCTGAGTGAAATAAAATGAGAGTGAAATATCTTGCCATATCACCCTGATAGAGTGTAATAAGTGGTTAATTTTATACTAGATATCTTCACCACAATAGTTTGTACAAGGGTTGGTAACTCTGTATTACTCATTCATCAAGTGGGTCCCCCACAGCCCCAGCTGATATTTTAGCAGCTGCTCTGATCTGGTTGGCCAGTACAGTGCAAAGTGTGTATTTAAGGGTAATATCTTTAGATATCTTGAGTTATCTCACAGATCATGAACTAACAATACTACTGTGAAGATATTTAATCTAGCATAGAACTACACACACAAACACACACCACACCACACACACCACACACACACACACGATTGTACTTGCATAATAAAACCAGTAAAATCTTATAAATATTATAAGAGTTTAAAAGTTTCCTTTACAACTTGTATATAGTTCTTAGGTTGAGAGCTCCGTGGTTGCAGCATGCATGAAGTTCCATCGTATTAACCACACCTTACCTTGCCAATAGTGAGAACCACCACTGAAGACTGGGATTTACCCCGCCTATCCTGAACTTTGACCTGACTGATTGTCACTTGTGTAGGCTGCACTCCCAACAGATTAGACAATGCCACCTGTAAGAATGGAGGGAAAATTCATTACTATAACTTCAATACATATTCAATACACATAAAGCCAATCATTGCCATAATTGGGGGAGTGTTTCAAACCCGAAGGTTCTTCATCAGTAAGTCTTGAACGATACATAAACACCCATGGCAAAGGTAAAGACAAAGGGGCTAAGGGGAAAGGAGGAAGACTCTAAATATCCACTCCCTTTGAGAATAATACTCACCCTAACTTCCCCTAGTGTGCTGCTCTTTGGAAACCCCATCGCCACTTCCTCTTCCCTTTCTCCTCCATCTCCTGCGACTAAATCCACAGGATAGGTGACCAGAAGTTGCAAAGGCTCGTTAGCTTCTCCCGTCAGAAATGCATCCCCTCCAACCTGGCAACCATCCCATAGGAAGATGTGAGACTCATTGGTGATGTCGAGTGCTGCCAGAGAAGCGCCATCTTTATCTATGTACACAACCACGACACTCATGAGCTACATGTATATAAAGCAGGACTGTACACAGTTAATGTGTGAAATAACAAACCTTAGGCTACTACTGTACCTGTGAATATTTCTATTACTGTGAAAATTTCTAAAATCACTAATTTACAAGTTGTACAACATTTTGATTGAGTTTATGATTTTGATTTAACCTTCTGCATTTAAAAAAGAAAGAAATACATTACAGACTGTCATTCAGACCACTGATTCTATTTGGCAAATTCTGCCACTATTGAGCAGTAGGATACAACTACAATAGTATGGCTAAGGTACCTGGCTGGCCCAATGCATAGCATTGCTGGCCAAGTTGTATTGTGCATATACTGTAGCAGAATTAACAAATTCTCTTTGGCTGCCACCTGCTTTTAAGTTTTCCAGTGAGAACTGGAAAACTAATGGTTGTAGGCGTGGCTTATTTACTCATAACAGTGGTAATGATGGACAAAGTAATCTTGAAAAAGGATGGATCATGTGAATAAGAAACAAAGCAGGTGCACTAGCCTATAATTTTAGTAAGACACTGATTTTTATCAAACTAGAGTTTCATAAACAGGCTTCTTGTCTTTTTGTCAGCCACATATTTCTACATATTACAAGTTTAAAGTGATCAGACAGTTAACTCTGCTGTGCTTGAATTCAAGTTTCAGCAACTACGTAACTAACAAATCTCGTGTAAATTACCCCTTACCTGATATGATATCATAGAGATGGAGACCAGCAGGAAGAAACCGAGCCGTGTGGAGGACCCAGTCTCTGTCACTGCCAGGAAAACACTAACAAATAAAATAAGATAAAATTGAATATTAGTAAGATCCATGGAAACAAGAGTTAACATCATTGTCACAACAGGCCTGAACTCAAAAGTAATTGGGAAACAATATGATGGTAAGATTGTAACTTTGGTGGTAGGTTAATATGAATGGATGCCCAGAAAACTGCAGTGTGATTGAAACTATACATACATTAAGTTCAGTGTGATTGAAACTATACATACATTAAGTTCAGTGTGATTGAAACTATACATACATTAAGTTCAGTATGATTGAAACTATACATACATTAAGTTCAGTATGATTGAAACTATACATACATTAAGTTCAGTGTGATTGAAACTATACATACATTAAGTTCAGTATGATTGAAACTATACATACATTAAGTTCAGTGTGATTGAAACTATACATACATTAAGTTCAGTGTGATTGAAACTATACATACATTAAGTTCAGTGTGATTGAAACTATACATACATTAAGTTCAGTGTGATTGAAACTATACATACATTAAGTTCAGTGTGATTGAAACTATACATACATTAAGTTCAGTGTGATTGAAACTATACATACATTAAGTTCAGTGTGATTGAAACTATACATACATTAAGTTCAGTTTGTGTGACTCATCCTCAGGCTCTCTCCCCATTCGTTGTGTGGATAATACATCCACAAACATACAAACACACACCACACACACACACAACTGGCACATATTCTGTGAGTTCAGCCACACAATCAATAATAAACACAATAAGACCACCACACTGGTGCTTTGTTAGTGTGTTCGGCGTGTGTGTGTGTGTGTGTGTGTGTGTGTGTGTGTGTGTGTGTGTGTGTTGGTTGAACAACTATAAGTGCAGTAGAATAATGTGACCTACATAAGGGTTGGTTGGGGTCAAATACTTTGAATAGTATTTCAATTACAATAGCTAAAGTGATACGTGGGGAAATAAATTACACCTGACAAACATTAGTTCTTCAAAAGTTATGGCCTTTTGAAGAAACTTATGAGACACAAGTACACCCTTTATACAAGTACACCCTTTATACAAGTACACCCTTTATACAAGTACACCCTTTATACAAGTACACCCTTTATAAAAGTACACCCTTTATTCGTATACATTCAGTTGATTTAACAGCAGCTATTCACAATAGGAGGTGGAACTTTAGTTATTACAATGTAACTATGCCAGCATGGACCAAGCAACACTTGATTCTGTACTTTCCAGAACTAAACAATAGAATGAATCTGTCCAGTAGAAATATGTTCAGGAAATCTTTTATTTTCTACTTTCTACTATTACAAAAGCTACCTTATGATTTTTTTAAAATACAAATACTTCACTTTTTAAATCTTAAAATACAAATACAATACTTCAAAAATGTATTTAAGTACAGCTTAAACACATTTATTTGACCCCAACCTACATACATACATTAGACATCTTACTTCTCTGATTAGCTCCTTCAAGTCTTTCACAGTTTTCCTTTTGTCTATTTCAACACTAAATGGGTCTCGAACCTATAATACATACACACACACATATACAGCACACAACACACAAGGTCTCATTGAAATATTCCTTTGCTATATGTAAGTTTCCAGCACTCTGACCTGTTTCTTATGCAGAGCTCCATTGCTATAGTGATAGTCAGTGTCAATGTGGATGTAGAGACGTACTGTATTGATGGCTACTTCATACGCCAATCTAATACATCCACACAAACACACATACATACATACATACTCAAACAAGTACAAGTAAGACAGCAGATACTAAAAATTCAATTGGAAAAAATTCATGAACGAACAAACTTTACCTTTCTTTCACAAGTTGTCCATTTTCATCTTCCACTTCAGCCACCAGTCTACTAGGAACACTGTAACTAGGACAACTATGAGCTACAAACAAACAAACAAATAAATAAAGAGCCCTGAAGTGTGAGTTTCAATAAAGTGACCACACCGTACCTAGCAGAGGTCTGGTAGAAGAAACTTTCCTGTAGAAGATCATGTAAGCACTTTTCTTCCCCTGGAACATGTTCTCTATAGCCTGACTGGATATGGCCTGCACGTGAGTGTCATTGAACTCAAACCAACACTGACCTGGACCGGGGCGAGGACGACTTCTATCCACATATGACAACAACAACAACAACAATAATAGTAGTCATAATAATTATAATAAAGTAATAATAGTAGTAATAATAATGTAATAAAAATAACATCTACAGTGACAAAAACAACAACCACATTAAAACAATACCAATTATTATTATTATTAATGTTGTTGTTGTTGTTGTTGTTAATATTATTTTTATACTGGTCCTCCACCATCTCTCTCACTAACCTGATGTTAGGTCCTCCAACTTCAACCATGACTTCTTCCTCTTCGTCCTTGGATGCCTTTCCTTCAGTTCCTCCACTCAAATGCGCAGGAGTACCACTTGAAGCATCTTCTTCAGCTGCAGCACCAACCTTACTTCTGTTCGCGTGCTGTTCGGGTCCTCTTGTGGGAGTGCCATGAGCAGAACTGGTGTGTGATTTGGGTGTGGTTTTGACAGAAGAAGGGTGTGGTTTAGGGGAGGAGCCTGACTCTGAAGAGTCCATTGCATGATTGTCCGAGTTTTGTTTCAGAGAGAATTGGTTAGTGTCAGACATTGAGAATACCTCATCACAGGATTTCATAAACTACGCATACACATAAGCAGCTGGCATCACTGAAGAACGAAATGGTGCAGGAATGGCATTACAATGTGCACTTTACTACCCAGAGGGGGTTCTGGTTTAAAAGTTGCAAAAATTTCCATTGTGTCATTCTTGGCTAAGTAATAAACAGAATACTGACGCTAATCGATGAAAATTTTCCTCTCTCTTTTCCCCCCCCCCTCCCCTCTTCTTTCCTCTCTTATCCGATTTCTCTCTCCCCCCCTCTCCCCTCTTCTTTCCCTCTCTTATCTATTTCTCTCTCTCTCTCCCCCCCCCCCCCCCCCCTCTCTCTATCTTTCTCTCTTCCTCTCTCCATCCTTCTCCCCCTCTCTCTCTCTTCCTCTCTCTCTCACTCTGTCAACTTCACTACCAAAGTAGGAAGAATACAAACTAAAGACCTCTGTAAGTTATGCCCTAATCTATTACTACAAGTTAACTTAGTTAGATGAATATTCAAATGGGCAGTCGAGGAAGAATGTAAAAGTGAGTGGCTCAGTATTAGTATAAAGAAAAGCTGACATCAGCATTCTGACAGAGTGAGACTGTATGATCTGTTACTATGCAAGTATTGAAGATACTTGCTCCTTATTGGTGTCACATCAACTACTGTGTGTTAAGAGTGATTGTAAATAAATTACAAGCTCCTGGGACAAATCTAAGTTTGTTGTTACGTTTACTCCATGTTGGTAAGAGAGAGAATCCAACGATTAAGCCCACAAGCACTAAGCCTGACCTTTGACCTTATTGAGATATTAAATGGAAATAAATTCCCTCACAGTTGTGATAGGCCCAAACTGTTTCTTGAATCTTTTATTCCATGTGACACCAGTCTGGTCCTGAAGAGACTACAAACAAAAACAAAAAAATAAATACAATAAAAAAATACAAATACAAACACACACCCACATATAGCACAACAATACATGGTAGGGCTTTCTTTTGTTTTCCCTAAACACTGTTTTCTGACACAGCTATGTCACTCCCTCTTTCATTGGAGCTCAACCAAGATCTTTAAGAACACAGTTGCCGATTTGCAAAAAAAATAATTTCTTTCCCCTCATCTCATGGTTTTGTACCAGCCCCTCCCCCTTACTTTGCAGAGCTTGCTGACTGTAGCAGTACCTCCCAATTGCTGTAGCAACGCACACAGAAGGTCAGCAGGATTATCATAGTCAATCAAATCACAGGAACCTGACTCAGCACTTGCAGGCAATTGAACTGGCTCATCATCCTTTCAACATCATCAACAAAAACAAAAATAACATGCATTACTGACATGCTCAGTGTGTGCATGCTAACAAAACATATTTCTCAAGCTACATACATTATACATAGAGTCTGCTAGAGTGTCATGTGACTAAATAATATTCTTGGCTTACTACACTGTACCTACTGCTTGTTACCTATGGAGTATGGAGTTGCTGGTTTTTAACAAAATTAACTAAAGTCCAATTTAGTCTTTGCTAACTTATATACACTTACCAAAAGAAGCTTATCAAATTCAAAGACCGTAGTCATTTACCACATACAGTGTACATGCATGTACTTGTGCCTATGTATGTTAGACACAATTGCAATACAAGCATTACAGGATTAATTAATTGCTGTATATAAGCTCATTGCACTCAAACTTAATACTGGTTTCTACTGATATCCCTTACCGGATATGTCCACTTGCCCAGGTCATCCACATCTCTGATAAAGGCGGTGTAATGGCCGGAGTGAGTGCTTCCGCTGTGGATGATGACCGAGAATAACTCATACCGCGCGTCTTCGCGAGCTGACCCCGCCCTATCACAATACTCAGCCATGTCCAGTATCGTTGGGAACTTAAACTTGCTGGTATCCTAGGAAGATGAATATACAATGAAATGAACTGTAGTATATTATTAACTTGACCCCTATCATTAACTACCCACTCCTACTTGTTCCCTCTGTTCATGTAGAAAGTGTTAATGAGCTCTAATATTCGCAATTTTTTAATTATGTTTCCGCTGGGGAAAGTGGTCATACTTTGTACTGTAAGGGGGGGAGGGGGTCTAAATAAGATATATTTCAATGAGCGTAACATGCCAAAGGTTTAAAAAAGCTTAAAATTGGGTTCATGTTTTAGTATGTAGAATACTCAGGGTACCCACTTTTGCCAAGACTAGAATTAGTGACATCAATTGGAAGACTAATGCGTATTGCAATTGAAGGACCTCAATTATCTGAAGTAAACTTTCACCAAATATTAGATATATACAAACAACAAAATCACAGAATACCATTATATATCATAACCACAGAATACCATTAAGTTCTGGGGGGGGGGGGGGGGTGGGGGGAATCCCAGAGCGCCCCTACCTCTGTATGAAACCCTGATACTTCAATATTGTCTCCAATTAGGGATTGTAGCAGAGAGTTATATCATCAGGGGAAATGCTTCATGAACCAAAATTATTATCAGAAGAACAGTGACTCCATGACATGGCGAAAGAGTTCTAGCATTTATTCTAGCCAAAGTACACAAACCTCGTTCTCTTATCTTTTTTCAATATCAGCATTGATAACAAAACCACACCTTACCTTATATCTCTCTCCTTTCCTAAAGTCGTACAGGAATCTCAGAAGAGCAAATGTAAGTATAGATGGAAGCTTTCTGATATGACAACCCTGTACCAACATGTAGAATACTATAATTAGAAAAACAAACAAACCAAACTAACGCACTCGCTACTTCTAGCCCCGCCTACTTGCCCTGGTAGCATCCACAAGTTTCTGACAGTGACTGCAAAAATACTGATTGGAGCCATTGAGTTGCTCCAGTTGGATATAGCTGTCCCTGAGGGCATCTGCGAGACCAGCATGACCTGACAGGGCCACAGGCAAGTCCAGAAACTCCTCCTCCCGCTCACTGACACGCCCACAATGGGAGCATGTAATCTAAAAAAAATCATACTTTTACATTTATAGGAAAGATTTGAATTAATTGCAGTTATTTTGCTACCTGTGGATTATGGTGATTACTCACAAGTCTGACACCAGACCCTTCCCTCCCAGAAGAGGTCAGGCTAGACCTACTACCTCTCTAGTCACATGATTTTCAGCCTGTCAAGCCATGCTTAATAGCACCTACATCCACACTTCAGCCCTACACTTAGTCTTACAAGCTACAGCTTCCCTCCCACCTAACTAACAATGTAGCATAGATTGTGTACACACCTTCCAGCTACACACACACACACACACACACACACCTAGCCCCCCCCCCCCCCCCCCCCCCCCCCCCAAGAGAGACCACAGTTGCTATATTTATCTTTATTTGTTCCTTTTTTTTTTTCTGATGTCTTCTTCTCCTACTTATCTAGAGCTCCAATTAGCTGTCACCAACCCACTCACTCCTAAGAGATATGTATGAAATAAGAAAAACCGCAACCATTCTCAGCTTATATACAGCCTTCATTAATACAATATGTACATTCATGAGCATTGCTAATCAAAAGATCGCAAACACTCTATATATAAATAAATAATTAATTATTGGGAAAACCCACAACACGAGACCCTTTTCTTTTTTTTAAAGAGAACAAATTAAAGTAAAAGCTGTCTACCGCCATCTTGTTCAATGACTGTCACCACATAAACAACAGTGTCGTGCAATCCTCTGTACTGGTATGACAGAATACACAATCCAATCTGACACTCACTCAGCTTCTCTAAACTAACTGTGCCTGTGTGAATACAACTACAATACTATTCAGGACAGAATGCAAAGAGGAACTCAAGTCACTGCAAATGAGATGACTCAGGCGTGCAAGTGGAAGTGAAATGTCTCCTTTGTGTTGGTTTATTTTTACTGTCTTTCCAACCAAAAGTCATTACCCCAACCTCTACTACTTTGGATAATCAAAGTTGTTCTGCACATTATGTACATAATACATATACACTAAACAGTGTGTTATATGCACACATATATACATATATATATATATATACACATATATAAGTTTAAAATTAACTACATGTTATAAACTTGCACCTGTTGCACAGTGACACCGTGGTAGAGCTTAGAGATCAGCTGTTCTCCAGATGTTCCCAGTAGTGAGGACTCAATGGCACTAAATAAAATACGATTCAACTCCTGGACGTCATGCTGCTGGAATTCCTATAAATGCACACCCATCAACACACATACACAAGGTATGCCACTATACAGATGTATCGTCAGGAGGTGGGATTGTAAGTGTAACTAAAGTGAAAGCCTGTGATCAATATGAGTATGAGTTTGTATGTGTGTGTGTGCATGTGTGTTCCTATGACAACTGAATACCGACATACCTCACTGTTGGTCCAACCGAAGCTGTCTGTGAGAGAAGTGACTTCTGCACTGGATTGATTGAGGAGGAGGAGTCTAGCAAATAACTTCTGGAGCTGTAGAGGAATCACTCTTACCTATCATACAATACATACACCACATAGCTATGACAGGCACCCTATACTACACATACATATATACATACACCACCATAGCTATGACAGGCACCCTATACTACACATATATACATAAACACACATACACAAGTGCACACACAAACACACACACACACATTAGTTCTGGCTGAGGGGAGAGTCATCAATGTTAGAGAGTAAGGGTGCAGCAGAATTAAAAAAAAAATTTTTTTAATTATTTTAATCATTCATTTCAAATCAGGAGTAGGGAATTATATAGATTAAGGGACCTTCAAATTAAGGAGGGGAGAAACATTCTTGAGAGTAGGGGACAATTCCTAACCTTCTCTCTCTCTCTTCCCCCCCCCCCCTCCCCTCCATTAGCAGACTACACTAATGAGAGTTCCCCAAGATCATTTGAGTAGATAAGCCCCAGCTGGGTGAGGGGGTAAAAATTGTAGTACAAGCTAGTAGCTGTGGAGATAGGGGGGAGGGGGGGTGGGGGGGGAGGGGATTAAAGGTAATTTAAAGTGTACATTTACATACATATTTTATATTTGTAAACAGCTCTATAATGATATACTGACACTGTCATATTCCTTCCAACCAAGTGCAAGCTCATAAAGTATATGAAGAAGTCACGTGATAGACACAAGCACATAGCATAAGTCATGTGATAGACACAAATACATAGCTCCCCGGATTCTTGCAAATAATTTATACAATGTCCATACCACTTCAGATCCACACTGTACCCACCATGTTATTCTGGGCAGAAGGCAAGCCTAGGCCCAGCTCCTCCTCCTTGATGTCAAATAATGCTTCTAAAAGAAACAAAATTCTGTAAATAAAGAAAGTGTACTACATGGAAATCTAAGATTAGAGTTTCTATATGGTAAGTGGAGACCAGAGAATCTATATTTTCTACAGGGCAATTGTGTGATATGGATACACACTCAAGTGAAGTGTACTCCTCCTGGTATTCCCCATCAGCCATAATAAACCATTTCATACATCATACTGGGTAAGGTAGACACTTAAAAACTGCTCCAAAGCAAACTTTACATTCTTAAGTATCCTATATTTTTAAGCAACCTTACCAAGATGTCAGATTGATTGGGTAGACACAGTTGCCTCACTAAGCTGCTGACTTAACTTGTACTTAACCCACCCTTACCACACCATTTAAAATAGCCATAGACTAGGCAATGATTTGGATATACATGCTCTTGTAATTATTTGGTTATTTCTAGCTCTTCTGAATACATCTGATTCCACTAAAACTTTTGCTAATAGATAAATATTTTACTAGTGGAGAAAAAAAAACCACATCGTTTTGAAGCTGCAGGTTAACTTCCTGCACTTATTATGTTCCGCACATCAGTATCAACTGTTGGCTTCCGGTACGCTTGGACTAGACTAACCTCTGAATTCTGGGGTGAAGTGAAGGGTTTGTAAAATAGAATTCAGATAACAAGTTGCTCCCATGTTGTTTAAGCCACATAAAGCTGTGCTTCCCCTCGAGCTTGAAGGCTTTTTTAAATTTGTGGAAATTTTTCCACGTCCTTGCTGCTGAGCATTATTAGTTCCTTCGTCCTCCTCGAAGAGACCCGCTAACATATCAGCAAGAAGTGGTCGGGAGGAACAAACTCAAGTCCAAAGAACTGGCAATGTTAGTAGAGGTAAACGGTCGTTAACCGTTTTTGTATTGACGATTAATTCCATGTCGTTTGTATAATTGCGAGCGACCAAAGCTTAGTTGGGCGGAGCCCGACCTCTGCTGAACTAACCAAAGCTCTCTCTCTGTGAAGCTTTAGGATCTGATCTCAAACTTATATCCAGCATAGACTCTGCAGCCTTTAAAATTAAACTACCCGCGCCTAAGCGTACTGGTCTAGTGTTCCCCGGAAATAGCCTCCACAAGATAGGTCTACACATCGATGGTTGCAACTTGTACAGAAATGATTCCATCTATCTCGCTCTGCTCTCCAAGAGTTCAATTTATGCCTATTATATCAGCTTGAATTGGCGCTGAGTGAGCACATTGTTATGTAATGAAAATAACTATTAAAAAAAGCAACAATACCAGCTCTCTTGCAGGCTGATAGTTGGAACGGAAGTGTGCAAGTATAATGATATGTGAAGATAAAAATAAGGATTAATTTTACAGAAAACTAGGACGCTACTTTATATTTTGAAGTAACTAGTGCTTTGAATCATCAAAATAGGTCGTCATCTTCGTCATCATCATCTTCATCATCTTCTTCATCTTCATCATCTTCATCTTCTTCGTCATTATCTTCTTCATCTTCATCTATGTTTTCTTCATCATCCTCTTCACCATCTTCTTCATCTTCCTCTTCTTCGTCTCCCTCCTCTTCATCTCCCTCCTCTTCATCTCCCTCTTCTTTGTCTCCCTCCTCTTCATCTCCCTCCTCTTCATCTCCCTCCTCTTCATCTCCCTCCTCTTCATCTCCCTCCTCTTCATCTCCCTCCTCTTCATCTCCCTCCTCTTCATCTCCCTCCTCTTCATCTCCCTCCTCTTCATCTCCCTCCTCTTCATCTCCCTCCTCTTCATCTCCCTCTTCTTCATCTCCCTCCTCTTCATCTCCATCATCATCTTCTTCGCATCCTTCCTCTTCAACTCCTCCCTCTTCAGCTCCTTCGTCCTCTGCTTCTTCCTTCTCAGCTTCTTCGTTCTCAGCTTCTTCTTCAGCTCCCTTTGCTCCTTTTTCTTCATCTACTTCATCTCCTTTGGCTTCATCTTTTCTCCCTTCGTCTCCTTTCTCTTTATTTATTCCCTCTTTATCTTCTTCACCATTTCCTGTATCTTCAGCTCCTTCCACATTTCCTTTCTTTTCTCCATCCACCATATCTCCATCTTCCTCACCTCCTTCCTCTTGGTCTTTTTCCTCCTGGTCTACTTCCACCTGGTCTTCTTGCTCCTGGTCTCCTTCTTCCTTGCCTCCATCCTGCTGGTCTCCTCCTACCTCGTGGTCTTCTTCCTTCTGTTCTCCTTCCATCTCAATTTGCTCCTCTTTGTCTCCCAATCCTTCATTGCCTTCCTTATTGTCTCCTTCCTCCTTATTTGCTTCTCCATCCACTTCTTCTTTAACTTCTACTTCATCACATTTTCCCTCATCTCCTCCTTCTCCTTCTAATTCGTCTTCATCCTCGTTTCTTTCTTTCATATTCTCACTTTCTTCGTCTTTTCTTTCATCATCTCCTGCATTCTCTTCTTCAATAGTCGTTTCTTTTTTTTCTGCCCCATTGTCATTATTTGCCTCTGTTTTTTCTTCCGCACGGTGTCCATTTTCCTCCTTGCTTTCTGTAGATGTCTTGTGGCTACTCTGAAGTGCATTCTTCTTAGCTGTTGTTGATTTCTTTTTTGTCTTTGATTTAGCCGCAGTTTTCTTTGGTCCCTTCTTTGTTTTCTTTGAGTCCTTTTTTTCGATAGTTTCTTCTGGTTGGTTGAACATTGTGGTACCCATAGACAACAGCTGTGGCATCATACTCATACCAACTCCTACTAAGTTTATTGCCTGAGGTATTCCTTGAGCAGAAGGCCCTTGATTTTGATGTTTGCTCGTCATCAAACTTCCTGTTATCTGTCCAGTTAGTGATTGTTGTTCACTTAGTATTCGAGTTTTTAAGCCAGAAAGCTTTTCTCTCTCACCCAATAGGCCAGTGGTCATCTTGGTTAGCATTTCTTTCTCATTGAATACACTTGCTGCCATATCTGTAAGCTTTTCTTTCTCATTAAATACACTTGCTGCCATATCCGTAAGCTTTTCTTTTTCATTAAACACACTTGCTGCCATCTCTGTAAGCTTTGCTTTCTCACCTAGCAGGCTTGATTTTATCTCGTCAATTTTTTCTCTTTCACTTAAAATCTTACTTGTAAAATCTTGAGTGATGCTATCTTTCTCACTGAATACATTTGTCCCAAAAATTGGAGCTGTTGCTGTGGCAATTCCACCTTGAATCGGGATAATCATTTCACTTTCCACACTGCTGTGATCCATAGTCTTCTTACTACTGGCTTTCTTTTTTGATAAATGCTTTTCACTCTTTTTAGACTTCTTAGAGGTCTTCTTAGATTCACTGTCAGCCATCTTGATTTTTGAGGATTTTACTGATGCCTCTGCCATGTCAAGACCACACTTAAATAATGCGCTTGACACAAACTTATGCTGGAAAGAGCACTACCTAATCGATTACAAAAATTCTTTTTTTTTAATGTATTCCATAATGTAACTACCTAAAAACATTTGTTTGAACTTGTATTGGAGCTTGTAGACAGTGTAGACAGTGTTGTGACAAGGGCAAGGTTTTAATATTGTTACTACTTAATTAAGTGTGTGAACATACTACAAAAGAAACATTCCATTATGTTTCTACAGTATAATTAGACACTCACACTTACAATTTTGTAGTGTATTACAATAAACAGTGAATACCCACAAGTAAATGATGCAAAATAATACAGTACATTAAAGGTTAAGACTTAGCTTGTAAGAGGTGTTGATAAATGACTCGATGAAGCCAGCTTGTCACATCTACAGCATTACATTGGAAGTGTTTTATCCATTTTATATTTGACCAGAATAATTTTTATGTGATAATTCCTCGTGTCTCATTCTGTGTGTAATGACAAACTACATGTGAACACAAATATCTCAATGCCAAGAATTTTGATATAATCAGTCTTCTCTAAATTAAAACTGAAATTTATTATGTAGCTCAAGACTCAAGAGTAAAAAAAATGTTTCTGCTGTATTTTATATCGGGGAGGGAGGTATAGGGTACAACTCCCATAATAGCTATAATGTAAGGACTATTCACCATTGTAAATACTCTTGTCTTAGTGCACCATTGCGACATGAACATCAAAAGACGGTAAAGGAAGATCACAGGAAGTAGACCATGAGAGAGGACTCGTACTCCCAAACATCCTGGTCCTATGAACTCATATCATTAAGACAAGGAACTAAATGCGGTCAGAGCAGTGTTTAACTTGCTGAATCAGCACATGAGTAATGACAGAGTTGTTATGTCTAATTTGTCAAGTCTAACACTATGCCGGTAGCTACTGTATTAGAGCATTTAAAGGAAATACACAGTCCTCTGACCCAAGCCGAGAACAATGCTCTCATTTATAGTTGCAATAAAAAATCTTACGGATAATGAACAAACAGAATGAACATAATAATAAAGGAGTACTGATCATGACAAAAATACAGGTATCACACTGTAAGAGAACTGAAAAATCTGCAAGCTTCCCAGACTTTCCTGGGATTACTACTGGCTACTGCCAGATACATACACAGCAATTTTGAAAACGAGTCGGTGTAGTCTCTCATTTTAGAGTCCACCAATACTGGTCTCATGTAGAATTCCACTGTCTCTGCCAGCAGCCATTTATAACACTGATCCTCACTCTTCATGTCTGATATCACAGGACCAAACAACAAAACAAAACAGGCCATAGCACCATCCATTGGTGCCAATCTTTCTCTATGATCATATGCAACCATCTTTTTTAGTAGGTGGTTACATTGAGGTGAAAAGTCAGTCAAATCCGGTATGTCATGATAACTGTATGGCTTCCTTTGATTACGATTCAAGAATGAATGCGACTTGTTTAAGAAGCAATTGTACACCATCAAAGCTGCTCCGTACACATCATTCTTCGCAAAAATGCTCATAAAGGATCCCTTTAAAAATGCCATTTCCAGTTCAGACTTCTCCACAGCTTCTTCCACTTCAGGAGCTAAAACACAGTGACGTCTGGACATATCACAGCTTATTTCAGACTGGAGCCTTCTTTGTGTCAGGCAAACTCTCTCCAAATTAAGTTTCTTACAATCTAACTGCACCGCCTGAGAGAAGTTGCAGAGCTGTACACTGTTATTATTGTCCTGGTCTACATGAACATTGCTAGACTGAACTGCACAGTGGGCTATTTGGTTATTCGTCAAATGACTGATTGCCAGGAGCACCTGAGCTAGCAAACTGAGTACTGTGCTTTCAGGAATTACTTCATAACTTCTCAAGCTCTTTCGAGACTTTCGCTGCAACTCAAAAAACTCGCATAGCTGTACTTCTGGTTGCTCTAACACCATACAATCAGCTACAGGTGAAGTGACACAGATTCTGGTAGGAATGTCCAAGTCCATTTGTCTTGAAAACAATTGACGTTGCTCCCCAGTGTGAGCTCTGAATGCAGTAATGAGGCTGGTGATGTTGGGATGAGGGGATTTAGAAAGTTGAGTGAGCAGAGCTACCTCAGCCAACATATTTGCTGTATTAACACACGACTCTGGCTGATCTTCAAGAGAGTAGTGATACGATGACCCTTCCTCTTGGTTGTCAGTGTCATAGCCCTTGACTACCACCTGCAAAAATTAGTACAATAGAGGTGAATTAAGCAAACCACAAGATTATGAGATCCCTTCACACATTAACACCATACGTTTACTAAGCTAATATTAAAATTGTATTTCTTAATTATTTTGACATCTATTCATTCCTCCCTCATTCACTCATCATTTGGACATCAAATGTTTAAATGGGTACTTCTTACTAGCATTACCGCTTGAGCTATTGGATTTTTATTTACATACAAGTCATACATACAGCAGAAAAAAAAAAGAAGAAAACAACAACAACAACAACTAATTATTTAAATGTAATCAGCAACAGAACTACAATAACATGAAAGGCAATTGGAACTAATAAGGACCTTACTAATACTATACCACACATAATCTACATACACATTACTACGCTCCAGTTCTTATTCACTAGAATTACAATCTTATTACCATTTATAATGGTAAATCACAGAGTAAACAGTCTATAGTAAATAGTAATAAAAGTTTTACTCAATAAATTTAAATTCCCCTGATGGTATGTACTCAAATGTATAGTTTAGATTCAAACTCCCTGACAACAATAAATAAATGACCTTTATCATTCAACAGAACAAGTCCAATTACTTCCATCACTGAATCATCATTTGTAGCAAATATACACGTAACACTTTGTTTTGTAGAGTAGCTAAACTTAAAGTGCTTACTTTAAGAAATGCATCCCTCATCTGCACATCCTGACCAATAATCTTGAAGAGCAGAGTCACGAATCCACTCTGGGGGACCCCACATGCTATATCCAGAGGCTTGTTGATGATTTTGTAGCCCAACCTACTTAGCTTTTGAGAAAGAAATTCATCATCCATTTCCGCGTAGCTGGAGTCATTTGTAGTTATGGACATGTGAGAACACTTGGGGAAGTGGTCATTCTCAAGGTGGCTATTGGAATAGGAATTCATGAGTGTTCGGATGTGAGCTTTGTTGAAATTCAATAGAGGTGTGGTCACGTTGATGACTTTCTGCATGACTTCACAGACTGGGCTTGGGCTTGATACATCCAACAGTTGTGAATACGAAGAACCCGTCTCATACGACAGAGAAGTAGGTAAACACTGATCTAGAGAAGAGCAAATGTGTGAAGAGAGACTGTTGATTTTCTCTCTAGACAGTGACACCTCGCTAGTGGGGTGGTGGAAAGGAGGTTTCCTACGTGTCGCATACAGGTCATCATAACTGTGTGTTCGCTCAGCCTGGTTAACACTGATGTGTGCCATGGTAAGAGGAAACTCTGGGTTACTGTGGCTATGATGGGGCTGCTTGCGTAGCAAGAGGTTTGGAGAATTACTACAAAATGGAGTAGCTTTAGACACAGTTCTTAGTAGCTTACTCCCCTGTACTGTCAAGCTGCTAGAGTCATTCAAAGAATGGTGATCTTTTCTTCGTGGTTCAGGGCAAATCCTGTTGGATAAGTCAAGTGACTTAAAATCACCTCCTTTAAGCAGACACTTCGAGTTACTGTTGACACTGTATTCAGAAGTAGCCACAGATCTCATGGACATTAGGCCATCCCTTTCCACTGGACTCGGGGACTCTGCAACAGAAGAGCTGGCACAAGAGATCTGAGTCATAAGAGTCGGCCTCGATAAACAGAAGGAGGAAGACATGGATGAGGCAGAATTTAGAGTAGAAGGTGCAGAGTGCAGTGGACTAGTGGATAGTGCCTGAGGTGCTGTGCAAGGGCCACAGTGAGGTGCAGTGGAAAGAAAATTAGGAGATGAATTCTTGGCCAAGTTCTGGTTGGATCTTGGCCTGGTGCTAGTACAATCTGAAACCGGGACCTTCAGAGTGCTGGACAGCTGGTCATTGGCATTATGTCCTGCTATGACAGGATCAGACCGAATATCATCATCTAGGTCTAGATGCATAGAAGTGGGGCGTGTAAGGGACTTGGAATGGGTGGAGGACAGTAGTCTCAACATAGGACGAAAGTCTCCTGAGGGAGAGTGCAGAGAATGCCTCCGAGTGATCTTCCGCTTGGACTCTAGAAACATCAATACCAGTACATTACAGTACAGTCTGAGCATACATTATAACATTGACTAACAAGTCACTTCTCACATTCCCTGCTTACTTACACAAGTAGGGAAACATACATACTAGCCACATAAAACAAATTACTATACTACTGCAAATTACTATGACTGTCAACTTCACAGAGAGGGAAAAAACCAAGTAACCTAATCTTCCTTTGCCTCAATTGCTATCTTAGCAGCTCGAGGGGTTCATTACTTCCAATACAGTCAGTTTAGACATAGGTGTAGAAACTGAGGGGGGGAGGGGGAGGCAATATTTTGAACCTCGTTTGTGTTATAAGCAGAATTACTCAGCCATGCATTAATTACAACTTCATGACAGACAACATAACGATTAGATATTTTGGACATTGCTAAAAATTTGTGTTTGTGAATAATTGAAGGTGTTATATAATTGTATTCAAATCAGCATGTGTTTACATGAAAATGCCTTCCTCCAGTACATTTTGGTGCTTGTCATGTTGTCCCACCTCCCAAGTAAGAAATTATCCCTACTCCTGTTAGAGAAATACTTTAGCAAACCAAATAATCGCACGTCACTTGATTGAATTGGCACTATGTATAGAAGTTGTGTATTCCAACACCAAATAAAAGGCCTTACACAGTCAGACAAAATTATCACATATTACTCCATATACAGCTTTAGATCAAAGAATGTGCATCCCTCTGTTTCCTGTACTCCTATACTACTGTCGTCCATTAGTATTAATCTGCACCATCACAACACATGAAGAAACTGTTGTATTAAGGTACCTGTATGTAGTACGTAACCTTCATGGGAATGGCATAATACACTTAAGTTCTCTAATCTCTATTAAAAAATGTTTTCACATTTGTAAAAACACTATCATCTTCAGAGTATGTAGAAATGTTATCAACATGCAGCAGTGTATGAAGGGGGGAGGGGGTTCAGGGGATGGACCCCCCCCCCCCCCCCCCCCCACCGAAACTTCTTCCTACTCTGCTGAAAGTGACACTATGGGCAACTGACTTCATTTTGAATGGTTTAATGTATGTCCACATATCCTTTCCACACATGACCTCATGACTTCAGTGTCCAGTAGTTAGTATCTTATCTTATCCCTTATAATTAGAAGGAAGAAAAAGGAGAAACCTTTCACAATGTATGGATATCTTATGGGCCAGGACTAGTTAGTAGAAATGAGTGGGGGATTTCATCACCTTACAACTGCAAGTCTAGACGCATAGACCAGCCTGCAATGCCTGGCTCTATTATAACAGATTTCATGAGTCCGGAAATTTCCCTGAATTTTATTACCTCATGAATTCAATAATATTCTGGACTTAAAATTACATGCTCTTTGACCTGCCTGGGCTGAAGGTCAAGCAACCCTTACCATACCTAGTTGTCATAGATTAATAAATACCCTCCTTTCTTTTGGTTAGCTTGTTCGTTGAAAGATATTTAAGTTGCCACTAGAGGCACAATTCCAAACTCCCTGTTCTCTTTCTAGCTCCAGAAATTACATGACACTACTGTCAGTCTAAATAAATACCTTTCATGGCACCAGCATAATAGAAATAAAATGCATTAACAATTATTAGAAATTATTCTTATAAAAACCTTTTTGTGGCACCAGCATAATAGAAAGACAAATAAATAAATACATTACTAAGAATGTCAGATCAGTCCACTATAATAATTAGGCATTGTTGGTGTAACCACTCACTACTGACATGACCACGCCACACATCCCATTCAGCACACTCAACCACTGAGGGGATCCACCAACACACAACACCCAGTAATCACCAGACTTTGAATAACACACACAAACACGGTAGAAAAGGTCACGCCAGACTTGGCTTCGCCCATATGGTGAGAGTTGATGGTATTTTAGATATCAAAAGTCATGCATGCAATAAATAACCTCACTTCTTCATCATGTAACAATAAAACCAGACTAAAGAAATGAACAGGATCAACTGGCCAAAATATGAGACTGTAGTACTATGTGAAAGTTCTCAATGAGATTTCTTTTATTTGACCTTTTCTTCTTACTCCTGAGTATTCAGTAAAACGTGAACTTGATGGCTTCATATACATATTTTATGTTGTAGCTGCTATTTTCCACCAACCACTGCAACATTAGGTCCAGTAATAATAGAATAGGAACAAACTAAGAGCTCATGCTTTTATTGGAAGGAGAACTATCATACCCACCACAAATCATGTGCCGTCAGAATGCTGCTTATGATTTGAAACAGAAACACATTCTCCCTCAGAAATGAGCCATAATACATAAAGTATTAAAAAGACAAGGAGTGGGTGGGGTGGGGTTTCTACTAAAATCATTACATAATCAGCTGTCTGCTTCGTATGAGACTGCATCAAGAAATATCACTTAAACTGTACAATGGTCCACATCACACACTGACTGAAAATATGAATACCCAAAGACTCACTACTGACATTGGAAGCCCTGGTACGAAGTTAGTTCTCTACTGTACTTATAATCCAAATCAAATCTGCTAATCCAAAACCTCATTAGTCCGAACATTGTGAACAGGTTATTTTCTACGACATAACTACCCATACAGTTAGGATTAGTGAGGGTGTACTGTACTATCACCATCATCATGGCTAGAGTTGCTGTGTGGCAGTCTTTATTACACAAATATTGTTATTATTATTATACATGTATTGCTAGAAGCATGTATTAAAGGTGTTAGCCACTAAATACATGTACATTAATAACAATATTTGTATAATTAAGGACAGAAAGGTATAACAACAACAACAACAACAACAACAAGTGATGTGCTTTAGCACAAAAAGCGAGTGAGCTGGCCTAGCTATAAATGTTATCTATACAAATAAAACAAATTAATTGTGTAACCCCCGATAGCGTCTTGCTCGCCAATAATAATGAAGCACCAGGAGGTGCGAACCCTCAGCGTATGTTCACCAGATAACCTCAATCAATTAAAACCCCTCTCCGTTGCAGAGATCAGCAGTAGAAGCAAACGTCTTTTAAAAATCATTTCAAGCCTTAAGCATTTACACACAGACAGTTGCTAATTACGACGATACAAAGAAAGAAGCAAACAAAAGAGCGAAGGGAACGCCTCTAGGTTAAAACAGATCAGCTCCGCAGTTGCAACAGCAGTACAAGCCCGCAGGCTACTCTCTAGCTGCAATTTCAGCTCACGTGATTATAATGTGCGGTAAAGGGGCGTTACTGGTAGCGCACTAGCACAACGATCGTACGAACGGCTAAAATCGACAAGCTTTTTCTTGAAAACTAAGTCAAAACAAAAAATTCTAGCACATTAAAGGGACTTACTTTGCAAATTTCTCTATCTCTACATCGTTTCAGAGCCTGGAAGGCCGTCGTCTTCGAGATCCGTTGTTGAATGAATGAATGACTGACACACAGACAGGATGACTACTGTAACCCTCTGGGCGCATGCGCGCTGAGGGTTAATAATAATAATAATAATTAATAATACGACAACACAAATGAATGAATAGGTTGCTCAAGACACATACATGGTGAAAGTCAACAAAGCAGCTGCCAAAGAGGTAATCATCACTGTTTTATTATTTCACACACCCACTATCAGCACCTCCAGCTCATTGAAAACCACCACAAGTCTGTGGGCTACTACAATAGCCACAGTGAAGCCCAGCTCTTTTGTATACATTGTCTAACCACAATGCCCTCAGCTGGAGGTCAGTTAGAAACCTCACTTCATTTTGAAACCCGTAGACATTCAATATCATGACCGCCAAACCCAATACAAAAGATGGCAATCTAACCAATAAGTAGCCTGGGGATAAAAACATTGCCCAGAGGGCAACAAATAACTATAACCACTCCATCATGCGTAACTATTGACCAAAACTTAACACACACACAAAATTTTTTTTTTTATAAACAGAATTGGAGCTACAAAAGCACAGATCAAAGAAATGCTCAGGAAATGTTAAGCCATTCAGGAAAAGCATGTCGTGGTGAACTGGAACCGGCCATTGTGATTACTAACTAATCATATGAACATGCTTCCTGCTGGAACATGACATTAGTATCACTTTTATCATCTCACACTAGAATACTAACACCCATTACATATGCTCTTGGTACTCCAGTCTGCTGGTGATTATCAAGTGTTTGGAGATCAGTGCATGACTAAATTTACACTTTCCTGGAACATATTTACTCTGCTGGACTTCCCTCTCTCTCTCTCTTCAAACTTTAGGATGATTAATTTGTTTTCCAGAATCTGTTCTATTAAAATTTACACTACCTGTTGCAACAGTATACATATACAATAGAGAGAGAGAATGAGTAAGTCACATGTCAGCAATCTGATTGGTCAGTTATAAATATTCATACTTTGTGGCATTTAGAAATTGAGTAAATTGGCTGCTTGTTGCTATGCTTTAGACTTTACTGTCACGAATTTAGTTTTTGTTCCTTTAGGTTTTGTTCCTTTAGTTTTTGTTCCTTTAGGTTTTTGTTTTTGTTCCTTTAGGTTTTTGTTCCTTTAGGTTTTGTCTTTGCTACATTCTGAACAAGTTGGATTCAAATATGGTGAATTGGCAATGATTATGGATCATTGGCCTCAAGTAGCATCCTTGCTACGCTCGGGCGCTACAGCTTGAGGCCTCAGATTCTAAACACACTAGACTTACAGTATCCCAATCTAACTATTATATATAATGAAGTTTGTAATGAAGTGATAGTAAAGAGGTCCTCATCAGTTGTTGTTGTTTTTGGTTATCGTCTTACATACATATTAAGGATCTTATTAAAAAGTCACATGATGTAATCAGTATACCTGGTAAAGGGAAGTTGTGCCCAATTAGGATCAGCTGGATAATAAAGGACTGCATACTTTACAGGTGTGCACAATAAATATTAGAAAAAGCACTAGCTAGCCTATCAGGGTTTTTTTCTTTTGAGTTTTGTGCATTATCCAGTCCCAACGCCCCCCGAGTAAGAGAAGATCAAGATTACCAGTCGAGATCATCGCTACTCAATTTGTCAATTTCATAGCCATATTTAATTGTAGTGAATATTGTGGTCCCTATATGTCCAGACTAAAGAGTATAGCTACTGTACAACACTACTTCGGAAGTCATGTATTTAATACTAATGATACTTGAGAAGCATAGGATTAGCTTATCATACACATGCCTGATAAACGTAGAAACACGTGGAATCCACGGTTGCTTAGCTACCATAAAGCAGGTAGAGTCCCTCATCAAACAGATCTAGTTGAGAAAAATTTAAAAAATTTCCCAAAACCACCCAGAATAAGCAACCAAATGCCTTGGTACTATCTTCAAGATGATGCTCTCTAAATCAATATCAAAACCATTGCTTTGTAAAGAAGCCCCTCTCTTGCCTGTATCACATCTGTTGTGAGTGCTGAAGCCATAGCAGGAGGCACTAAAGAGTAGGGGAAATAACCTCCAGAGAGCTCAGTAGCAGCTATGGCAGCAGCAAGCATGACAGTAACAAGGCTAATTCATTAACTAAGTATGTCTGTTCCTGTATTCAAGAGTTGCTAATAGTGCCAAGTTTGTCCTGTCTCCTGTGCAAGTTAACATGACCAATTACATATCCATTGACAACCGGGGGAAAAAAATACATGCTAGATTGTACAAGAGGTCTTCCACCATCTCCTGTCTTCCTCTAGTAGCTACCTCAGTACGAAGAGTAAGCCAACGAACGTGCAGAGAATTACAGTCCTCTGCAAGAGTGCTGGCTGGTCAATACACCACAACAAGTCTGATTAAAATCATAATAATAGGTCTGCACAGCCATTGTGGTGGTGAAAAGAGCATGAATAAATTGTTTACTACATCAAGATCCTTCACACAAGTTTAACTAATAGCAAACTCAGAAAATAAATACAAGTTTAGAACATCCAATGACCACACCCTATGGGTAAGGTATTTCATAACACACGAATTGAAGAAGTGCAGCATGTACAGTGACAGAAAGAAGTCCTACTACAAACCTCAACTAAAACAAACTTGAATACAACTACAAAAAAAATCCCTCTGGCAAAGCCATATACAATATCAACAGTGATTAAGACACAGCAAAGGATAATATATATACACACATAGACCAAATTAGAAGATGGGAGCCGAGTGTGAAGGTGGGCGGGCTAAACTAGGGAAGACTAGCAACTCCCACGTTGCAACATGATGATTTGCAGTATCAATTTTCAACCTCGTGCAACTTGCTTGGCTTGCCCAATCATGGTAGGAAGTGGGGAACCACCAGAATTGAATCATCTATGTTACCTGTTACATACCAATGTCGTTACTAGGTGCCAACAGACTCAGCTCGAGGAACCCTCTCTAAACAATAGGAACCATAATAGACTTGGTTCCAGACGACGTATGTACGTATAGTATTGCTCCATCGACCAACCAAGTGCACTTATCAGATTTCCTTTTATAGCTCCCATCCCCAAGAAATATTGAAAACAACAAATCTAGGTCTGAAACTAGCACATCTATGATAGCCAAATTGTGGGGGAAAGGGGAGGAGATGGGACAAGGATGACATGACGAGTAACCGAAAGCCTGTGGACTGAGCGGTGCACTTGTGAGTCTGTCACCATGAGCACAACTTTCATAGCAAGTCATTCTGACACACACACACACACACACCTTAACCTTGAAACGAAGCCACCCATTGGATGATGCTTCTCTGCCACAAGTGACAGACAAAATCACAGTTATTAATGTTTCTGACGAATGGTGACACATGTGTCTATCAATGTCTTGCTTTCGTCTGAATGCTCTCTCACACACACACTACACCGGTATGGCTTATCTGTAGCTGTACTGCTACCACTGATCTCAATACTGTCTTCCACACGTGTCCTTCTTCTCCTCTCATCCTCTGCCACTCTAGCCTCAGTCACATACACACACACACACACACAAGGAAACAAGTGTGCAACTTTTACCTGTGAAATCACTAACTGGCACTATAAGCACACACAGACTGCTCTGCATTGACCCCCACACTTTCAGTGGAACAGCGACGTACTGTACTATCCTCTCAAGATTCAACGCATGTAAATGATCTGTACCTGACATTCTACATTGCAGAATGCAAACAAAAGAAGATTCTCTGATACTGTACTTTAAAATGTTACTGCGCTATGTGCAATTAAGTAAGCACTAAAAATTGGGTGACAATCAACCAACCAAACAGTACCTACAAGCAGTCACAAATCACAACAATGTAAACAGTTCACTAATAATAGCACCCATGTGTCATATTCCAACATTACTATGTATCTGTTTGAATGAGAGACGCATATCATCATTACATTTCAGGCTTTCTATAAACTAAATACACATTCAGCCGTAGCAATGCAGGGCAACCAGCTGAATAGCGTGCTATACCCAAAACCATGAATAACAGTTTTGATGAAGGAAATCCCAGATACCATGTTCTATGAATGCCTTTTATCTAGCTGCTATCTGGGCATGTGCAGTAAGTGGGTTGTTGGGACACAGAGTGCTGCAAGGTTGAACTGATAACACACCAGAAGTGACCCACTCTGGGACTTCCCTTTGCCTATATCAAATAGTTGCATGGAGAAATGACCTTTCAAGGGCCCCACCTTTTCCTTCCCCTGAAGTAAAACCATCCTACGCAACCATAAATAATTCCCCATACGCAATAATGGCGGGTGAATGACACCTCATATCACTGGCACAACAGCCACCAAGGCGGCTTGAGACACACTAAATATTAACCAATCTCTTACTTCTTATAAATATCCATATCTGACACAAAGCATGAGAACACTTTAGAGAAGTGTTCCTGTTGCCTCTCAGTACCACCTACTTGATAATCCACAAAAACCATAAGGACTTTCCCCGGGACTATTTGACCACTGTAATTGGTCTTTTTTGGCACATTATCAGGTATAGGCAGGGGGGAAAACTCATGGCACAGGTGCGTATTTCTAGGACAACACTGGTGAGTCTAACTATACCAGCCACCTGTATTATGAAGCCATTTGCATTTGGTGGCCAATATTGTGCTGCCAATCGGCTAAGTGTGCCAACTCAATAAGATAGCCTAGGTGATGCACCCCAGTGTGGCAAGTAACACAGAGCTTGCTCTAACACTAAATGTGATCCAGCTCAGCTACACCTTGCATTGTAAATGTTCTAAGCGCTACATAGCTTTTACATTACAAGGACACTAAGACAGAACATAGTATGAAAAGAGAAACTCTCTCTTTAGAAGACTGCAGCTGAGCGGGTTATGAATTCACGTGAAAGTTTACAACCCACAGCTCGTTATTGTCTAGCTAATTTTCCGAAAAGGTACATAGTTACAGCTCCATTTAACCCACACTTTTTTTTTACTATTATAGACATACCGTGGTAATGATTGCTAACTTACCCAGTGTGCAGTGTATGTGATAATAATTAATAACCCTATACACACTGATACAAGGATAAGGATATTGTGCAACAGCACACACTATTAAAAATACCCTAAGTCCAGTAAAGGTCAGTCCACAGGTGAAATCAAAAGTTCAAATAGTCCATGAGCTAGCCAGTCTCCAATCAGAAAGTTCCCACTTATTCAACTCTGAGTTCATAGAAAAAATTATCACTCATTACTTCAGTTCCTTCCCCCAAAGTTTGTTGGCTGACTGTCCATGTCACCAGGATGGTAATTCCCCTTACATAACCATTGCCCAACTCTGCCTCAATTGAATAAACAGCAGCAATACTAGAAGTGCACATGATCAGTGCGTACAGAGTACACACACACACACAACAGTTTACAAAACAACACCCGCTTGGGTTTAAACCCAGCCCAACAATCCAAGACCTAGTTAGGATATCCACCACACACACTCACTTCCAAACGACACCAAACACACACACACACACACATACTTACAGAAAGGCAGTCTATGTTTACTTTAATTACTGTACGAACATACTTGACTAAGCGTGCCTGAAAGTTTTTCATTTTCAGCAATCGGGCAGTATTTGTTGATTCACTGAGCAGTGGGCAACGAGCAACTGAGGATATCGGAGGGAAAATTCCCTACAGCTTCTGTCTGTGTACTTAGCACTTTATTGTAACGTAAGCACACGCAAGTTTGTATATGGCAACACATAACAACACTGGTCCCCCTCTTCAGATGTCGAGCCTATTGGCATCCATGTATGGAAGTGAATGGAAATCTACAGGGGAAATGCCTGCAGCTATTGCATTCCTGATGATAGAGTTCCAATGAGAAAGATGCACAAACCAAACATACACAGGCACGAGACACTATTGAAACCGACTCTAATAAACACCACCATGTCCACATGCATGCATGCATGTATTTACATGTGTGTGTATGTATGCATGCATATATGTACTGTATGTACATGTGTAACTATGTACATATGCATGGATGTGTGTGTGATACATGACCATGTATATAAATATATACATTTAAGTCACTCCAGTTAAATTAACATGTGATTCAAATCCTTGCATAGCAGGTTTCATAGTAATGTATTAGTGATGTATGTTCACTTCTTTATAATTTTTTTATTTATTTATGCTATGAATGTGAAATGATGGGCAGATCCAGTCATCTTATGAATACGCAGTATTGTTGTATGTATGCATTTCTATAAGCTCCTTACAGAGACATTCTTTCTAACTTCCCTAAAATTACATTTTTGTCCCCCACCCCCCCTTTTTTTTTACGTCACTAAATTAAATTTATATCCTAGCACTCACCAGCACCTATAGTTCTGTGGTATTACTGTAGTGTGATAACACAGCTACACGGTACATGGATTCTCTGACTAAAAGAACCCATGGATTCTCTGACTAAAAGAACCAAGACTACGATATACTTCTACACTCACAAATTACTTAGCAACAACAATTGAAAATAAATGTGATCACTAAATAAAAAGGTTATGAAGTTGAACAAGAAAGCAAATTACTTGCTTATTGAGTCTCTCCAATGTATGAAAATCCTTTTACTATTGATACTCAACAAAATGAGTAAAAAATAATAATTTTGACATCAGGCACATTTGCAATGGAAGAATGTAGAACCAATCAATTCCACCATTATTGACAATTCATACACTCACTGCTTGAAAAAAAAATTTTCTAGAAGTTAAAAAAAAAGAAGAAAGGCTACTGTATCCAGAACAACAGTACACTTTTCAAAACTGTAACCAGCACATACACGTAGAGAGCATAGCCCCGCACCAGTAGACCTTGTACCTGCATATATACATCCCTCCATCCTAAATCTCCATTGAAATGTCTTAATATCAGATTTTTTTATACTGAATTACATGGAAAGAAATATTTACTTGCGCTGTCACTAACAATAAAAGGTACTCATAGAGCATGCAAAAGAACAATCATGAATGAATGACTTCAGTGCACACTGGTGTTGTGGAAACACAATTCTGAGAATGAAAACAGGACCAACAATAGCATTATCAGGAAACAGACATATTCCAACACCAAGTGCTGCATTCCTCATCAGGATATTGCAATCTACTCAAAATAAACTACGCCTGACTTAATAAATGCCATAAGCAGGAAGGCGGCTGATGGGAACCCTAATTTCCACCACCAGTTTCTTAAGCTCCAGGAATCTTGGTGTCGCTAGTACAAACACACACAAAACATGCTTTGGCCATCTCCCCACAACTACCAGGAAATGATAAACTGTAGACTAATGTAAATAAAGTTGACAGTGAAATCACTTATTGTGAAGGAAATATGGTTTCTTCAAAGGGAGTTCTACAGAGGCATAAAGCTTAATTAAATACATTACTAAGACATCTACTAATCATTTCACATACCCCCTCCCCACCTACATGTACCATACACACAAAAAAAACACCTAAAGCCCAATAAGGTCCATAGTACACAACTAACGAACATCTTTCAGTTTTGCCATCAGATACGTATCAGACTACTATGTACATAAAAGAAACTATTTGGTAATTTGATACAAGTTATAAACCAATAATAATAAAAACTAGTGGTGCTTGAGCACAAATGGCGAGCGAGCCATAAACTATACTATTGTTAAATGATTGATTTTAACAACTAACACTCAAGCTACTAAAATATGGAGTTTTTAAATTACGTATACGCGGTAAAGGGGATTCAATGCCATAGTAACCGCTCCCATAACTGTTTGAATTGAAAAAGAAGCAACAAAATCAAGTCACGTTATTTATAATTTTCTTTGTGATATTCTTAATAGTAGTTGTAACGCACAATATTTTCACACAACTGAACATACCTAGCAAGACTTACCTTCACGTGGACAATGAATTTTCGAGTAAATACTGTTGAGTAGGGCTTATAACTGTGACAAATAGAGTATTAACTAACCACAGCCACTAACTTGAATAGAAATGGAACTCCAGTAAGTTTTTTAGTTTAAACTGCATCCGCAAAAAAAATTCAAAGCGGTAAACAATTCAATTTCTAGGATGATACAGGTAATGATCGTTAAACAGAAGGATACCGTTTAGTGATGTTTGGGACGGGGTCAAACACTGAGCTAACTCGAAAATACGAGAGGGTCAAAGTACAAAATGACATACGTAAGTCCAAACATATATATAAATAAACAAACATCCCCAATTTTCAATTGTGTTACCCCTGAGAGTGTCTCGCTTGCTTCGCTCGCTCGCCAATAATAAAAATAATAATAATAATTAAAATCATTGCTACCACTATTATTATTTTAATGAGTTAGAGTTCATTAATTATAGGCTAACCACTTGACCTTGATCTCAACCTATAGAGTATTTCACATTATCTTCTGGATTCCACCTGGATACTTTACTTACTCATTAAATTATTATCCTCATTACACTTATGCGTCTTCACTACACTTATGGGTTCCTACTTCATTCACATTTCCCCGGGTTTTTTAAAAATATTTTATTAATTACTCCACGGTAGTTGCTTTTCCTCTCTTCACTTCATAGTGTGATAAAATGCACATATTGATATTCAGAAGGTTCATTGTAAATAAGCTAGCTAATTGCAAGGCTTCATGGAGTATCCACCCTTTTACAATGATTAATTGCACAATACTAGTTTGAGTCCCAACAACAACAATAACAACAACAAGCACACAAAAAAAGAGGAGATGAATTTGGGAGTTTCACATGGGACATCCCCAACTGCCCACATGTGATAAGAACATCAACCTCTAACATAAACTCAGCTGTAATTCCTGGGGGTGGAAAAGGGAATGTTATTTTTTCCTGAAAAAAACCAATCAGCTCTATCTTATCAATAGAGTCAATTATTGGAGTAGAAACAAATGGGCAGATAGTCAGTCTTCTTCTATAACATCAGCACTCCTAATGTAAATGTGGCTGGTAAGGTTTTCTATTAGTCCACAATAAGAAAGATTACTGAGGTGCACTGGGATTCTAGTAATTAGTCCACAATAAGAACAGATTACTGAGGTGCACTGAGAGTCTAGTAGTTTCCTATTAGTCCACAATAAGAACAGACTACTGAGGTGTACTGGGACTCTAGTAGTTTTATATTAGTCCACAATAAGAACAGATTACTGAGGTGTACTGGGATTCTAGTAGTTTCCTATTAGTCCACAATAAGAACAGATTACTGAGGTGCACTGGGATTCTAGTAGTTTCCTATTAGTTCACAATAAGAACAGATTACTGAGGTGTACTGGGATTCTAGTAGTTTCCTATTAGTCCACAATAAGAACAGATTACTGAGGTGCACTGGGATTCTAGTAGTTCTATTGGTTTTGTTGTTAATTTGTTTTGGCAATTTTAAGGAGGCATATTTAGTTACATATCGCCATCCTCGTACTTCCAATCTCCAATTCCTCTCTCATTTCCCAATACCTTCTTCCTACCAATTTATAAAAATGTGTGTACACAGTTACATCTTGTGAAATTAAGAGAAGATGAGCTGAAAAAATCAATGACAGAAGGAATTGGCCAGCTTCTGGAATGAATGAATGAATGAATGAACAAATCTATACATAATGTTTAAAAGCAAGTGGTTGCAAAAGCTACGAAACAGTCACCAGACACAACATAATGGAGTTGCGTAAGTCATTAAAGACATTACAAACATCCTCCCAGTTTGTTCAGATTAGATGATGTCAGCACAAGCCTACACTTGACAGCTCTACCGTGACATCATATGTTAAATCATTCTCTTTGCAATAACATGGTATCACAAACCTCTGACTAATGCCATGCATCATAGCATGCAGCACAACTATTCTTAGAGCATACATATGTAGGTGAGCATAGAACTCCTCAAGTCAGGCCAACCAACACAAGAGACAGCCTCCAGCAGCTTACTCAGCACTAGAAATATAACTCCTAGCAATGACCGACCGATCTCACCAACAACACACACACTTGCACGCATCCACACACACACACCCTCTCCTCACACTCTCACACACTTAACACATACACTCATGTACATACAATCTTGACTGGCTAGTCAAAAAGACTGCCAAAGGATAAATAGAAGCTATCTGAATGTTTCTGAGGATGAGTCATTTTCCTGTAGCAGACTGGATTCACATACATGTTGTAAAAGTGAGCAAAAACAATCCATTACATCATCGATATAAGGAACAATTGGATGAACACGTGTTCTGGCTGTGTATACCAAGTTGATTAAAACAGGGGCTTCCCCTATTGATGGCCGTCACTACCATAACAACGCTATATATTACACAAAGATGGTGGGGGGGGGGGGGTTTGAATAGAGAAACTATTAACTGTACCCTGCTTTAACTGAACTCGACTAATTGCACACAAACAGAAACAGAGAGCTGCCAAACTACTGGGAAGGGGGGGGGAAGAGAGAGTATTTGAGTGTCAAGCCAAATTTATTACAGTAACATAATATGCAGAGTTTACAACGATGTGTACAGAAGTATCCTCTCCCCCTCCCAACCGAGAGAGTTTACAATGATGTGTACAGAAGTGTCCTCTCCCCCTTACCATCCCCTTCCCCCCTCCCAACTGAGAGAGTTTACAATGATGTGTACAGAAGTGTCCTCTCCCCCCTACCATCCCCTTCCCCCCTCCCAACTGAGAGAGTTTACAATGATGTGTACAGAAGTGTCCTCTCCCCCCTACCATCCCCTTCCCCCCTCCCAGCTGAGAGAGTTTACAATGATGTGTACAGAAGTGTCCTCTCCCCCCTACCATCCCCTTCCCCCCTCCCAACCGAGTTCTGAGAACTGAGATTCCACGTCAAACTTGCTCTGCTTGCCAGGAAAATTACATTGGACTTGTAAAATAAAATATTGGATACAAAAGTTGAGGTCTGGGAGGTCCTATTTCAATGACATGAGTATATCCAAGAATACAGCACTATCTACCAGTCACATGCCAGCAATGGATGAGCCCCAACATGGATTCAATATAAGCAGCTTCACATTCCAAGCCAAGAAATCTTTGAATCTCAAAACAACAACACAACTGGAAACAAGCTCCGATACTAAAATAAGTCTACCATTAGATAGCCACCCTCAGTCATCACCACTTTTTTCAAGCAATTAAATCAAGTTGCACCATTTAAAAATTTGGTGGTACAAAAAAAAACCCACAATCATGGGTATTGGTGAGAGAACACTGAAACCCATCATTTTCTCACAAATGCCTGAATAAGTATTGCTCGATGGAGGCACCAAAGAGAGAATACTGGAAATTACTTGTGTCAGATGGCTAGCAAGAAATCCTATGTACACGACTGTAACATATTCATAAAGATAAATCTCAACTGCAACCCAATACCACTAGTGCAACTCCAGTCGAATGATGGCAACATTTTCCTGTTCTCCCATACCAGTCACTTGTTGTGAGAAAATATGTGGTTTCAATTTCACTGTTGTCACACTCAGCCTTTCCAATTGATCTCAAGGGACGGGCCCTTCTACTCACTTCCGAATCAATACAGAAACTACCAGACTAATAGATTTTAACTACACACCATGTGTAAATCATAAACGAATGGGGGAAAGCCCACAACAGCACAAGCTTAGCTCATTAACACACAAACGGCCTTATAAATTATTCCAGGCATCAATCACTGGCCTATCACTGGAATGTATGTTTAAACTGATCAATGGAGTAACTGTATCATACCAGTAACCTATCACCTCACATGCAGTTCGTGAGACTAAATCACAGTGTGTAAAACTCTGAGACTACTTACAATACACTTGGTGTGCTATGTATGCAGTTAACTTAAAAACTGTGGGATACAAAATTAGAATAATCTATTATCAATAGAAAGAAAGACACATTGAATCAACGAGCTCCTCTTAACAAACTAAATAAAAAGATCCTTTCCCTGTCATCACCCAAGTAATACTTCCTACTCATTCTGAACATACCGTAACAGCTGAATATTTGATCCAGTCCTGTTTGACCATGATAAATCCCCAGTTCCAATGGCGTCTGACCACCGTTATCTTTCAAATCCTGGTTGGCACCTGCTTCAAGGAGTAACCGAGCACACTCAACATTGCCCCTCATGCAAGCAACATGAAGAGGAGACAAGTTATCTCTTGTCACATGGTCAATGTCACACTTGAGCTCTACAAATACCTTGACAATTTCATCGAAGCCTTTGTTACACGCTTCATGCAGTGGATAATAGTCGAACACGAGGTGACTGTATGGCTCCGCACCATTCTCAAGAAGATATCGGCAGAGTAGAGGCCTTCTGAACCTGACAGCCCAGGCAAGAGGAGTAACTTTGTATTTCTTTCTGTCATCAAAAGTGTAGTCCACCTCTGTATTGACATCATAGTTCTCCTCTGAAAACAAAGTTATAGCTTCATTCTCAGTGCCACCTCTAATAGTGTCCAACATCTTTTCGTGCTTTTTGAGCAACCCTCCAGGCATGGCGACACTCGAACATTTAGCCATCTCGGAAAAGACGAATGAAAATACCTGGTAACCTTTTTAAGCGATACAGACCTCCGTGTTGAACAGCCCAGAGGCTTGGGTTCGACTACTTATTCTTACTGGAGGTGCTAGGACAAGCCCAACACATCACACACTAGGCGCTCCAGGTAAGAATCACCGTAGAACTAGCTATGGGGTGTCTAGAAAGTGGCCCTATATATTTGTGCTAGTGTGCAAGCCTGGTGGTTGGTGGCATGGCCCCAGGAAGCTGAGGGACTAACCCAACAGCATCCATGATGTCTTTCATCGCACACCGAACGGGATTTAAAAAAAAAAAATTAAATGCTAGCGGTAATTTCCCTTACTGCGCAATAAAACCGCGCAGTTTTGGAGAGCACATCACACACAATTTTCCCCAAAGAGCAAGTACCACCCGCGCCACATGAATCTACTTCAAAGTTAATTGACCCTAGAGCTTTTCCTTAGGTGGGGTGTGGTCAAAATGTAGGGTCCGCCTCTTATCGACCCCGGAAACTCCCCGCGTAGGAACCCTTTACCAACTGCAAAGTCGGTCATGCTCTCGCGAATAAATGGAGGAGTTATGTCTGTCTACATACATACTGGTGTTAGACAAAATGCTTTACCGTTGTACCGGAAGCGCGCCTAGAAAAGTGGTGCCAGCTTGGAAAGTGGGTGTGGCATACAACCGTGGCATGTGTGGCGGCTAGTATATCTGGGAGCTCCGATGCCACCAGCTGTAGTGACTGTTCGCCCTGGGCCCACCGGCGACTCCATTTGCTTCCATAGCGCTGGAAGGGAAGGATATAAAGTACTCAGTCGAAACATCTCATTTGAGGAGCAGCACTAAAACCATTGATAATAATTGATAATTGATAGTGAAACTAGCTAAATCTTTTAAATGATATTGAAGTAATACTAAAAACTAACTAAATATTCAGGGAACATTATGGAAAAGACTAAATGTAAGCCTTCACGATCTTTTTTTTTTTGTGCTTAAATTAAGACCTAAACATGTCTGGAATCTATAAATCAAAACAAACTGGGAACTATGTGATAATAATTTTGTAGTTATTCTGCACAGATTCAGTAATCTTTAATTCTTAACATTTAATTAATTTTCTTACATTGCACATGAGAGCATCAGGATCAAGTGATTCTTGGTAAAAAAAAGTGTGTGTAGTGTAGAGAAGAATTTTTCTACCCATATCTGTGGCTGTGCTGCAGATTCAGAAGCTAGCTAAAGGTACTTTAGTAGAAATATTCTCCCCATTAATGGTCTACATAATTGACAGTAAGTTTAAACAACAAATTAAACTCATTATAATATATATTTTCTTATGTAGTGCACAAAGTTTAAAGCTAGATTTGGATGATGACTTCAAAACATTTGATTTCAAGACATGGAAGCACGAGATAACTTGGCAGGTGGAGGAAATTGAGAGTTTGAATATTACAGCAACAACTAATCCAATATGTTGAAAATGGCATACTTTAAATTAAACCTTATTACCATAGCAGGTGACATAGGAGAGGCCAATGTAATCTCAGGTTACACTATGGATATTTGGGGCATAACTCCAGCAGATCAATATACAGATCTTGGCTTCTTACGTACTTCTGGCGCTGGTGGAAACATCCTGAGGTTGAAGTGAGAGCTAAACTACCTAAGGGAGACTGGCTATGGCCTGCCATATGGCTCCTCCCACGCTACAATTACTATGGGAACTGGCCAGCCAGTGGAGAAATAGACATTATGGAATCACGAGGTAATGATCCAAGCTACTCTCCTGGAGAAATAAACAAGTTTGAGTCAACACTACACTGGGGACCAGACTACTACAGCCAACAGCTTTGCAAAAACATGCTGAATAAAATAGATCTTTCTGATGACTTCCATGTGTATGGATTAGTGTGGAATGAGACCTATATTGGCACATATATCGATTCTGAGTCATTCAATAGGTCAAAGTTTCTGGGATCTTGGTGGTTGGCGAAAATCCAGAGATAACCCATAGCAATAGGGCTCTATGTCTGCTCCCTTTGACCAAGAAATGCACTTGATTATCAATCTTGCAGTTGGTGGGACCAATGGCTGGATTTGGCAAATCTTGAGCTAATTCTGATCTACATGTGGTCAATTCATTCTGGAATGCCAATCCTCAATGGCTGCCAACTTGTATTCTACCAAGTTTAATTGTTCATTGTTTGTTAGCACTCAAATATTATAATTTATTTAATGTGTTCCTAAGGCAACTGAGAAGACATGACCATAATTATATTGAATATGCTCGCGCTAACCATTATTATATTTATTCATTCCAAATATTAATGTGCAATCAAATTATACATATATTTTAACACTAATGAAGTAAAGTATTGCTAAAGGAATGACAAAAAAGTCAGTTCAAGCTTTGTGACCTTTAACTCCTTTCACTGCATCCGCAAGTCGTCGTCCAGCAGCACCAATTCTATGCACAATCTGTCTTCTTTGCTCCCTCACAGTCAGGACTGTTGCTGAAGTCGAATCTACAAGAGTGCCACTGTTAACAGCGGTTCCTTCATCAGTGGCACTGATCACTCCTTCCATAGACTGAGCTACCTGTGGTTGAATAGCAGTAGTACTGAGACAGCTGTTGCTCATAGCCAATTGCTGATGAATTAAAACTGCATAAGACTGGGAACTGGGATATGGAGCTGAAACCACTTGATTCCATGGTGACTCTGGGTTTCCTGAGCTTCTTGATTTGACATTGTGCAAATAGGATGGGAGACATGTATCTACAGTGTATTTGTACTTGGAAGAATTGAGAACTGGAGATGGTTGTCTTGGTCGGGTAGATGGAGTCACAATAATCCACTCATGCCTGAGAACTTCCTGAACTAATGGTCTCAAGGAAATATCCATATTTAAAAGAGCTTGAATCAAAGCTTTACACACTGCATGAAAATTATGAGGAAAAAAAAAGTAAAACGGGGCAAGTGGCTATTACTCAATGTTCAGAAACTTATTCATGCAATAAATCAATTACTACACACATCACACATAGCCTGCTTTTTCAGTATTGTCAATATGTGTGGACCAATATGTCATTAGCCAGTTGGCCATATAGCAAACCTACAATAGTATAGCTACTGTATTGGTAATCATTTACACTTAAACCTTATATTAGATAGCTACGTAAATAAGAGCTTACATAAGATGGGGGGAAGAGAGATATCTTTCCTAGTAAAACCTTCCCCTGAGCTAAACTTATAACAGCTAAAATGGAGTTTAAATTCCCCCTAGATGAAGTGTATTTCTTTCTCCCCTATCTATATTGTACACAGCAACTCTGAAACAGATGATATCCTTTCAATTGCCATCCTCTTAACACTTCAAACGATATGCACCTGTAATAGCTATAACTTATACAAAAAAATTATTACTTAGAATTGATGGCACCTTCTATTGTATTTGTATGTGTGACAATATTTCTGGTTCATCATTATTTGCAACTCATTTATTTACAGTCCAAAGAGAGGAAATATTTAATTTGAAAATAGCAAACTGCTACATTTTTTTAATTTCTACTTATAATCTACAATAATTAAGCTTAAAAGTAATGACCAGGATAGCAAATATCAGTAAAAAAAAATACAAAGTGAGCAGACACCTTCAAAAAATAATTTTTTTTATGCAGTTGAGATTTTACATTATAATAGATGTGGCCAGAGTACCCTAGTCAATTTTATTTAAACTAAGTTTTTAACATGATCACAATACAATATACATGCATACAGGGGGGGGGGGGGGGGGGGGGGTGTGTGAGCTTTGTGTTGCAGCTACTGCTTAGTGAAGAATAGCACAAATAAATAAATTAGCAGCCTCTATTTCACACAGGTTTTCAACTCCCCCTCCCCTAGTTTCTTTTGTACTGTGCAATACTTACTTAGAATGTTTTTCCCCCCAAGTCACAATAAGATGCAAGTGGTTACGACTGTATCAAAACCCTTTACCATAATATGAATCTGCCGTTTCTAGTTGCCGAGAGTTATTTGTCAAGGGTTAGTGGTCATTTAGACAGTCAGAATGGCTTAGCTAAATAGATGCTACAAAACTACTACCGGGAAAACTTAGGTAAGAAAGTAATTTCATATTTATAATCTAAAATTAACAGTCAGCAGGTACATACTTTTACTTCTAGGAATAAATGGACTGAATGATGTTACGTGAATAGGAGCTAGAACATTAAATATAGGCAAATGAAATTAATGTAGCCTTTTTTGCATACAGATATTTTAATAGTAAAAATCAACTTTTGAGATAATATAGTATGCTCGCATAGTATTGTGGCTAATGTTTTATGCTGACAGCCTAAATTGTGTCAATTGAATTCCATTTGATGGGCTAGTTCACTCACTATCACTGGACAAGTTCACTATTATGTATTGATTACCATACTTTTGTGTGAATGTGTTACTATAGTATCAATGTGCTAACCTGATGAGAGACTTCGACTAAATTCTAGTCTTCGATTATGAGCCTGCATTTTTTTCACTTGTGCATCATCTCCAAATGGCAAGCGTCCACAAACCATAGCATAAAGAATGACTCCCCTAGCATAACAACAATATCATAACATAATCAACATTAAAAATTAGGCCTTAGCTAAGCATTTGACCCACTTGCTATTAGGATTTTTGACTAAGTGTATTGGAGTAGTTTCAAATTCAAATATCTGTAATTACAATTCCATGTTTTCAAAAAGTTTTGGGAATATTTGGCTAAAACATTGTTAGCTTCAACTCTGGCAAGAATTGTTTATTATTGGCAAAGCTATAGGCTCTAGAATAGATAGTCAAATGCAAATGCTCAAATTATTGGTAATCATCAACAATGCCAACTAGAAAACTCTGAATTAGAACATTAAGATTTCAAGGTCGAGGTATACCCAAGAAGAATTGCCGAGGTATACCCAAGAAGAATTGTAAGAATAGCTTGTTTATAGCCTCAAATCAGACATACAAGCAGATAGCTAAGCACAGCCAATGTGACAGACAGACAGACAGACAGACTGACTGACTGACTGACTGACAAGCAGACAGAGGGAGAGAGAGATTAATTAAATTAAATAAGGAAACCATACATTATGGCTATAAAACTTACATGCTCCATGCATCAGCTTTCTTCCCATTATATTGATCTCCATTTGCTGTAAAAAGCTCTGGTGCAGCATAACTGTAAGATCCACATGGAGTAGATGATGGTTTAGAAGTCAAATCAAGTGCAAATCCAAAATCTGTAAAGTTATGTTTGCCAGAATATGCAAAAAAAAATAGACATGACAATGATTATAGCAAAACAAATTGTTGTTTTTGTATTATACCACTATGTTTCATTAAAGTAAATATTTTATTGTATAGCTAGCTTCTTTTACAATTCACACTAACCGAACTCTTTGTATGGTCAATGTACTATAGAATCACAAACTTTTTCCCCCTAGAAAATCACAATATTACTAATCATCTTGAAATGGGACTTGCTAGTTGTAAGCGTTCAAAACAGTATGAGTTTCTTTCTTATTACAAAATCAATTGAGTTGAAATATTATTGATAAGAATATTTGCAAAATGTGAAGCTTATTTGAAGTGGTTTCTTAACTGTATTATAAAAGTACCACTAAATAAATTGCTCATTATAAATCTATGAGGACTATTGTTGGTATAGCTCATTGTTAGTTTTTCTTATAAATTGAACTTTTCTTTCATGCCCCCTAAATCCGTACCATGAAATTATTCTATTAGAAACTTCAACAATTGCTAATTTAAATGTTTTTTTAAGCGTTAACGAAAGTTACAATCCCTAGTTTGTAACTATATGTGATGTGTGTTTATGTGTGCTTATGATTATTCCACAGAACAATAAAACAAAAGTCAAACAAACATTCAAATAGTTGATGAAATTACCTCCTATCTTTACATCCATATCTCGACTCAACATGACATTCTCACATTTTAGATCACGGTGTACAATATCTAGGGAGTGACAATATGATATTGCTTGACACATTTGATGAAATATGAATCGTCCTTCTGATTCTGGAAGATATCTTCTAGAATTGATATAATCAAGGAGGTCTCCATTTTCTGCGATTTCGAGAGCAAAAAAGCATCTCAGGTCTGTTTCAATTATCTGATATACATTGATAATATTTGGATGAGAAACTCTCTGAAGAACTGCGATTTCTCGGGGCAGAAATTTAGTCAAGTAATCCTGCGAAGCCTGCCTCTTGTTTAGATTCTTAATAGCAATCTATTCATACAACAATAACAATTTAAACAGTAACAACAAATGTATTGATAGTAATAATATTATTTAATGTCTCTTTTTACTTTTTTATTTTATTTTACTTACCATTCGACCTTCGAATGGTGACCAAGCGGCTTTAACCTTGGCGTAAGTGCCACTCCCCAAAGTTCTTCCCATGGTGTATCCCAAAGCTTCGGGACAGGGAATATATTGCGAAGAACATCTAAGATACAACTGTTTTGGGAATAGTGCTGCTTTAGCTTGGTTAGAGTGCGATGAACTTCTACTTTCTTGAGCAGCCATTCTCCACATGCAACAGCCACTCTATGTGACCTTGCACGAATAGCAGGAGAGAAACATTGCGGCTTCGGTAAGATCGTAAATAGACTCTAACTCTAGGCGTCTAGTAAAGCATGCGTGGCTGTCGAAACGATGGCGAAGAGCGTCGCTTTTCATTTCTTTATTTTTAGGTACACAGTACCTCTTTTGAGTGATCTTTCTTTCAGGACCAGGATGAGTAGTACGTAACAAAACTGAACACACACACACACACACAGACAAAAACAACAACAAAAACAACAACAACAACAACTAAACAAACAAAACAATATGCACTATACACGCGACTTGTACGCATGCGTATTTTTTCCTCGCAACATCAGAGTGTGTGTGTATTGACATTCACATTGGCCATTGCAGTGTTTCTATTGTAGCAATCCAACCTAATGAAATGACTCACAGCAATCTTTTTTAGTTGTTCATTTGATATATCAGATTGTTAGCAGCTAATAACCTATCAAAAGAATGCTGTTCATAAATTAATTATCTTTGATAAGATTGTTTACATTCCCACCACACAAATACGTTATAGAATTAGCTAGATGTATTTGAATTGGGGCTGGTCTAGCACAAACAAGTTAGGCATGTCCTCTCTACTGATAAATTGAGCTAGGGCTGAACAATAAGCCTTTTGTAAAACGGCTGATTTTATGATTACAGTTCTACCTTGGAACTGCAGAAGCATAGATGTGCTCATGCATATCACCAAGCTTCAAATTTTACAGGAAGTTATGAATTACCTGTCTTATGAATTTGGTATCCATTCCAATTAAACAGTTGCGGAGAGTTAGCTCTTTACAGTGCAACAAATTTTTGTTGTATATTTCTGAATGTTTTGTTATTATCTTCCACAGACATGAAGACATTACTACTCATCACATATGTGCTTTTAAGGGGTCGGTTACTTCACTTGTTGCAAAGAAAAATCGATTTGAAATCTCCAAGCATTCGCGCTGTGGCGGTCTTGACGTCTCGAAGGCTTATGGAGCACTTGCGTTCCCACGCGAAAGGGTGGCCGGTCGAGCACTATATTATAGTCCGGCGTAGCGGTTTGGCTCGTCGAGCTCCGCATGCAGGGCGCCTTCACTCCAAATTTTGCTGAGTCATCGTATCTGATGTACTGCCTCAACGTGCTTTTGGCGGTGAATGCAATTTTCTCGAGATCAGTTGGTGCAAAACCGATTTTTCTTCTCTGCTAGTGAAACAACAGCTCCCAATCTTTGCACCAAGTTAGCGGAGACATAGATAAGTAATATTATAATAAGTTTTGAACGTCAAATATTTCTTCATTCCATGGATCTAAAAAATGCCAGCTTAAATCAATTTGACATTCAAGTGAAAAAAACAACAAAACACATGATAATTCACACCTTATAAATTACATACATGATACATTGGGAAAATTTAAAACCACATCTGTGATGAGTAGTAAAGTCTTTATGTCTGCACAAACTTTGGAACCAGTAGAACCTGTACTTTGGAATATAGCAATAAACAACAAATATTTCTGCTGAGTGTATATTATTGGTTTTACTTGGTAAGGTCAAGTGTATTAAAAACATGAATGTGTGCATGAAGTAACTCTCAGTTTCATGGAATTAAGAAGATCAAACAAATCAGTCACTGTAATTACAACAGACAGTAGAAACTCAAAACCTCTAAATTCTGCATCTCATGTTGTACATAAAAGGTACTTAGCTAGCTATTTGTTGCCCACGGCAATACACTAGTATATGTACCTGATACCATGCCAATCATCGCATGACAAAGCTAGCAAGCTCTTATCATGTGACTCTTAATGTCAGCTGAGTAAAATGCATCCAAACTTGGAACAATACCACATACTATATTCCCTAACTTGGCATAGCCATTGTTTAAATATATATATATATAATAGGTGCTATTTTTCTGCTGATCATAGTATCAAATATACGACTATCCTAATGATGTCTCTTAACATCTGTTTAACTATCGCAGCAAATTTCCTTTTGCTATGTAGTGCACAAAATTTAAAGCTGGTTTTAGATGATGACTTCAAAACATTTGATTTCAAGACATGGAAGCACGAGATAACTTTAGCAGGTGGAGGAAATTGGGAGTTTGAGTATTACAGCAACAACCGATCCAATAGCTATGTTGAAAATGGCATCCTTTACATTAAGCCTACTACCATGGCAGGTGACATAGGAGAGGCCAATGTAATGTCAGGTTACACTATGGATATTTGGGGTGGAACTCCAGCAGATCAGTGTACAGATGCTCAGTTTTATGGCTGCTTACGCACTTCTGGTGCTGGTGGAAACATCCTGAATCCTATTAAATCTGCTGCAATAAGAACTGCAGAAAGTTTTAGTTTTAAATTTGGCAAGGTTGAAGTGAGAGCTAAACTACCTAAGGGAGACTGGCTATGGCCTGCCATATGGCTCCTCCCACGCTACAATTACTATGGGAACTGGCCAGCCAGTGGAGAAATAGACATTATGGAATCACGAGGTAATGATCCAAGCTACTCTCCTGGAGGAAGAAACAAGTTTGGGTCAACACTACACTGGGGACCAGACTATAGCACTAACAGCTTTGCAAAAACACATGCTGAATATACCTACCAAGGAGATCTTTCTGATGACTTCCATGTGTATGGATTAGTGTGGAATGAGACCTATATTGGCACATATATCGATTCTGAAAGTCAAGCTGTATTTAGTCATTCGATAGATAAAAGTTTCTGGGATCTCGGTGGTTGGGGAAATTCCAGAGATAACCCATGGCAGTTTGGCTCTAAATCTGCTCCCTTTGACCAAGAAATGTACTTGATTATCAATCTTGCAGTTGGTGGGACCAATGGCTATTTTCCTGATGGATTTGGCAAACCTTGGGCTAATTCTGATCCACATGCAATCAATTCATTCTGGAATGCCAATCCTCAATGGCTGCCAACTTGGACTCAACCAATGATGGTAGACTATGTAAAGGTTTGGTCTCAACCAGGTGGAACTTTCTCAAAGTCTCACTAAATGGACAATATTTTTAACATTTCTTTTTTTTGTCACCAGTTTAGTTGTGTTCTTTGTTTGTTAACACTCAAATATTTTTTATTAAGTTAGTGTGTTTCTAAGGCAACTGAAATAGACATACAA